>RRZU013594212.1_pt1 | contig 26995 bp, 19 predicted proteins | sample 2165561 | NCBI WGS metagenome assembly RRZU01 (sample SAMN10456909, study PRJNA506462) | wastewater metagenome | isolation source: wastewater sludge | place: USA: Moscow, Idaho | reverse complement strand
TGTTATAGCTGACCAAAGTCTGTAAGTTCAGTTTCAGACCATTTTTACGTTCATCAGTTTGATTGTTAGGTCCCTGATACTTTGTAGGCTCACCTGTTTTCCAGTTATAATATTGAATATCCTTAATGAATTTTTCATCAGAAATTGATTTATATTCGTAACCCACGATTTCCTGAATTTTCAACCCTTTAATCGGTTCATAACTTACATTTCCGATGGCTCTGGTAATATGCTGTTTGGTAGTACGTAAATTACCTTCTTCAATAAATGCAAGTGGATTACCATCATTGGCATATCCATAATATCCATTTGAATATTTATAAGGAATGAAAGGAGCTATCTGATTGATCTGCGAAAAGATGTTAGACATTTCACCGGTAAAACCACTCACCGGTTCTTGTGCCTCCCCATAAGTAAAAGAAAGATTCATACCTGCCGTGAACTTGCCCATCTTGGCATTCATATTGCCTCGCACCGAATAACGGTCATATTTAGCAATATCTATAATACCGTCCTGTCCCAAGTAACCAGCAGAAAACATATAGGTCATTTTATCCGTACCACCTGAAATTTCAGCGCGGTGGCTATGCTGCAAACCGGTCTTATAAAATAATCCCTGCCAGTCTGTATCCGGATAATTGTCAGGATCCGAACCATTTCTAAACTTTTCGATCTCTTCATCTGTATAGATCGGATTCTTTCCTTCGTTAACCATAGCTTTGTTATACAACTTCGCATATTCCCACGAGTGCAGATATTCAGGAAGAGCCGTAGGTTTCTGCCACCCCACATAGCCATCATAACGAAGCGTGGGAGCTTTATCTCCTCCTTTTTTAGTAGTAATCAAGATTACTCCATTTGCCGCACGCGAACCATAGATAGCAGCTGAAGAAGCATCTTTCAGTACCGAGATGTTCTCGATATCGCTGGGATCCACTTCATTTATGCTGGATACCGGCAAACCGTCTACCACATACATCGGATTAGAATTATTCAGAGTCCCGACACCACGTACCCGTATGGTTGTATTATCACTTCCCGGCTGCCCCGTCCCGGAGATAACCGTTACTCCGGGCAAAAGTCCCTGAATCGCATTCGAAACGTTTGTTACCGGACGATTCTGCAACGACTTGGAATCGACAGCAGCGACAGCTCCCGTTAAGTTTACTTTCTTTTGAACCCCATATCCTACTACAACCACCTCATCCAGGGTCTTCGTATCTTCCTTCATGATGATGTTAAACGCATCTTTTCCTTTTGTCGACACATCTTGTTGGAGATAACCGATATAACTGATAATCAAAGAAGCATTTTCCGGAACTTCCAGTGTGAATTCCCCATCCAGATTTGTTATCACCCCATTGGTACCGACTCCTTTTTCCACGACATTCGCACCAATAATCGGTTCGCCTGTAGCATCCTTCACCACTCCGGATACTTTTTTCTTTCGGGAACCGGACTGTTGGTCCGCTTTTTTTTCAATAAAATAAATCTTATTGTTTTTTATTTCAAAAGTTACCTTCGTTCCTGCCAACAGTTTAGACAATGCTTCATCCAGACTGGCATCTTTCACTTGAATAGAAATTTTGCGATTCACATCAATCAACTGATCGCTGAATACCAACCCCATTCCTGTTTGTGCTTTTATAGAAGACAGTATTTTTTCTACCTTCTCATTATTAAAATTCAAAGAAACTTTTTGTGACCATGCCGAAACAGTGAAGCCAAATAAAAGAACTCCTAAGAGCAACAGCATTTTCGTTCTGGTTCTTGTTTTCATTTCATACAGTATTAAATTAATTATTTTTATAGTTTATAAAAAGGCCTTTCTATATAAGCTAACACACCATCGAAAAGAAGGTATGAGTGCTATTTTTATTTTTCTGCAAAAAAAGATGCAGGGAAATGATAGGTCTTGCCCTTATGTAGTTGTACATGCCTTCTAACATCCCCACAAACCACCTCGTACCGTTCATTTTGCCGTGCATACAAAACAGCTTCTATCAATTTTCCCGCTTTCCAGGTAATGTCCAAAGTATGTCCTCCATAGATTTTTATACCTTTTATAGAACCATCGGCATAATCACAAGGCCAGGCCGGCAAAAGTTCTATTTTTCCCTTCTCGGTATAAACCAGCATCTCCATTAGCAGGCGTGGGATGCTCAAGACTGCATCCAAATTGTATACTTGATGTTCCGGATCATGTGAAGTGACCAATCCGTCATATAAATAATGACGACGACTGAAACGGTCCAGATTTGTTTTTACCTTATCTATATCGCCCAGACGCACTGCCTGAAGAGCCACATGAATTAATCCATGGGCAGAACCGGTATCGAAAGCAAAACGTTTGTTTAATGCGATACGTGCTGCATGTATAAGACGAGGATCTCCCTCCGACTTACCCAACTGCGAACCGGGAAAAACCGGATAGAGATGCGAAAGATGTCTGTGATTATATACGTCCTGATAAGCTTCATCAATCCATTCGGCCAAGGCCCCTTCGTCATTAATCCGGTAGGAAGGCAACCGTTGCAGGTAATTATTCCATTTAGCCAATTCTTTTTTGTCAGCACGAAATGTACGCCCCATCTCAAGAAGCAAACGGAACACTTCTTTAGCAATAGCAACATCCATTGTAGCATCTTTGCTCAACCAGGTGTCAGTCCCCGGAGGAGCATTCTCGGGAGAAACACTGGGGCAAATGTGATATAAGCTATCACCATCCATAGTCAAGTAGTCTTCATAGAAGTCGGCCATTTCCCTGTATAGCGGGAACACATGTTTCTTAAGAAAAGCCTCATTACCGGTCAGCATGGCATACTCATAAAAAGGACGTATATTCCAGCCGGCACCACCGGGCCAGCACATCCAGGGAAAAGACCGTCCGAAATGGGTGAGATATCCACTTTCCGGATCATTATAATGGGCAACAATAAAGCCTCTGCACCCCAGATAATTTCGCGCGTTCAGTCTCCATCCGGGAAGCAGACTCTCCACATAACCAATATAAGATTCCGCACATTCATGCAAATTGCCCATAGATGCTGCCGAGACGGCCAAGTTGATATTTGAATCCCATACAAAGCCACCGATCCATCCGGGTTTCCATCCTCCTCCCCAGATTCCCTGTAAAGGAGGAGGATACTTGCCGGATGAAGAAATAAGCAAATAACGTCCCATAGCATGAATCTGCTCAAGAAACAAAGGAGTAACCCCATGCTTATGAATATCGGAAAGCATTTTCTCTGTCGAAGTCGTTTTCCAATCGGAAGAACAGCCTAAATCCAATTGCATGCGGCGAAACATTTCGGCATGTTTCCGACTGTGAGGTAACAACAGAGTATTATAATCGAGCGGTAAACGTGACAACTCCCTTTGCACGGAAGGGCGTACCGACAAATTTGCATTCTCCAACGGAGTAATTCTCACAAGAACGAGTACCTCGTCAGCGTCTGCTATTCTCAAAGAATCACCTTCGGTAATCATACTTCCCCCTTTAAGAGACACTCGGGCCAATCCCTCATAACCACCGGCATCATATTTGTAAGCGGCACGGTAAGATAACCATCCTGAAAATGCTTCTGTACTCACCGATGAGAAAGCACTATCCAGATTATGCTCAAAATGAACTCCTTCACGTCCCGGAGTCTCCTTAAGCCCCAACACTAAATTTATCTTTCTTTGTCCGGTTGCTTTCAGACGGAGCACATTGACATTATGCTCTCTGGATGAGAATACAGATTCCGTCACTCCTCCTCTTCCACCCCAAAAGGCGGAAGTCTCACCCGTTTCCAGATCAAGTTGTCTTCTATAGCCATTCTCTGCCTGTAGAGTGGTATCGGTATACCGAATGCACAGATCAAAAGCTGGATGGGGTATAAGAGGCCAGCGCTGTACGGCTCCCATAGCAACCAATTGCCGGTCAGCTTCACCGGTCATCAACTCATCTGCTGCATCGCTTCTCCCGGATTCTATCAACCGGCGCACTTCCGGAAGAAGCGAAGCTGTTGAAGGAACCGCTACTTTATGACGATCCCATCCTCTTATAAACAATTCCTCGTGGACACAGATTATTCGTTCCGATCCCGGTTGCCCCATCACCATCGTCCCGTGGCGACCATTGCCGGTGACAAATGCATCCTGCCATGATGTGGCAGGTTTCTCCGCCCAAACCACCCATCGTCCGGACGAAACAGAAGAAGATGGATGATGTACCGTACCGTAAGTAGTTGACAATGACAGACAGGCCATCAAAAGTGTAAACAGATATTTCATATAAACACATATTTGCTGTGATATCTCTTGTGTATAGATATCCGGTTCATACTTGAAATTAAATATTCTTAAAGGCCCTTTTACTACATAAGCTAACACCCCATCCGAAAGAAAGTATGAGTTTCCATATAAGAGCTTATCTAAAAAAATAGATGCAGCTCCTGAACAGGGTCTGCATCTATCTATAGAATAATAATTCAATCAATCTATTTTTCCTTCTGAATTTCGAATACCCCATCTTCCGTTTGCAAGAAACGTATCCATGAAACCGCTTCCAAATCACGCAATACATCGTCCACATTCACTTTGCTGGTAGATAGAGTAAACCTGTTATTCAATAGGGTGGAATCACGCACCACAAAATGAACATCATACTGCCGTTCCATGACCTTTATAATATCTCTCAGCGGAGTAAGATAAAAATTCAGGCTATTGGAACGCCAGGATGAAATCTGGCTCATATCATCCGGTTTGGTTATCTGGCAAATTCCGGATGTCCGGTTGTATTCGGCACTTTCACCCGGTACGAGAGGATATTCCTTGTTCTTGGTATCTTTCAACAGCACGCCTCCTTCTTCCAAGGTGACCCATACATTGGGTTCTGACGGATATGCCTTTACATTAAATTTAGTTCCGGTGACCTTTACTTCAACACCTTTCAAATCGACGATAAACGGACGCTTCTTATCCTTAGCGACCACAAAAAAGCCTTCTTCCCATAACTCCACACTCCGACTGAACAGACCGAACTTCCTGGGATACCGCAAACGGGTATCCGAATTCAACTGTATAACTGTTCCATCTTGCAGAACAACCTGCATTTGCTCTCCGCAAGGAACCTTTAACTCAGCATATTCTGTGGCAGAAAAGACTCCGGTTCTGTCAGCCAGAAACCAAAGAGATATACTAAGGAATAAAAAAGGAATCAATACCGCTGTCGCTATCAGTCCACGACGATAAGAAACTATTTTTTTCTCAGGTTTTATTTGCCCGATGAAGCGTTCCCACATCCGTTCTTCCGGCACCGGATGGTCTAACCATTCCCGGGCCCGTTCTTCGATGAGCCGTGCAGACTCGCTCTCCAAACGCCCCGACAAATATTCGCTACCCTCTTCTGTAGCAAACCATTCCGCAACCAATCCCGCTTCTTCCACAGAAGCTTCGTTATTGAGCACTTTATCTATAATCGCATCATCTATTTTCATTTCGACTTTTCTTTATCTAATAATAAAAACACTTCATCAACTTAAAAGTATGAGTTGCTGCTCACTCTAAAAAATGAATCCACAATACATGAAGTAATACAATTAACGATTCAATCTCCGCACGGAGTATCTTAATGGCCTGAGTATAATGGGACTTTACGGTAGGCACCGTGATATGCATCTCGTCCGCTATTTCCTGGTTAGAAAGTCCTTTTTCTATTTTCAGGCGGCATATTTTCTGTTTTTGAGGAGGTAGTTTACCGATGGCAGTCCGAAGATGTTCCCTGAAATCTTTATCTTCAAAATTCTTCAGAAAACTGTCGTCCGCTTCTTCGTTCCGTTGAGCCATCTCGTAATGCTTTTCAAAGACAATCTGCCGATGTCTCAACTCGTTCATAATGTAGTTTTTCAGGATGGTGAACAACAGGCTTCTGATGCCGGATTGAAATTCAAAACTGGAACGTTGCTCCCACAATTTCATAAAAGTATATTGCACTGCGTCTTCAGCCTCTTCACCTGATTTAAAATACCGATAAGCCAGCGCATACAACAAGCGGTTATACCGTTCGAAAACAGTAACAAAAGCGTGCTCGCTGCCTTTACGGAGTTCAGCATACAGTTTCTGGTCAAAATCTAAAAATTGATTCATTATCGAATATTTCTCACTTGGTGATCTAAGGTCCTGCTTTTAGAAATGGCAAAGATAAGAAAAAACAGTTTGAACCTTATCCTCTTTGAGAATGTTTTAACTGTAGAATCTTAAAACAATAACGGTTATGGAGAAATATCTTATTCACAGTAATGAGCTGCACCTGATCGATCAAGAAAGAATCCACCAGGCAGTAGAGCAGATGGTAGAGTCATTGGATATGGCCGCCGGATCTACATTCAGTTTTGACCTTTACAAAGTGGTGGAAACCTATTTCAAGGATCTGGATAAACGGAGAGAGATAAACCATCTGTTAGGCATCACAGACAACACGTATGATCCTACAGAAGATTTCGGAGTGTGTTAATTGGTTAAATATAAATTTGCAAAAAGGGTGATTGCTTCTTCAGAAGTAGCCACCCTTTTTGAATATTCATCAATTCGGAGCCTGATGAACCGTAAGTTGCGGGAAGGGAAAATTGATGCCTTTTTCATTGAACGTAGCATAAATCGTCTTATTTATGTCGAAATAAACGCCCCAATAATCGCCACTCTCCACCCAAACACGGACTACAACATTCACACTACTGGCATCCAGCGCATGCAGAGCTATAAACGGAGCAGGATCATTGAGAATACGCTTATCGGCGGTCAGCACCTCACGTACCACTTTTTCCACCTTATTATAGTCTTCACCATAATCGACGCCAAAGATCCATTCAACGCGGCGGGTCTTCTGGTTACTATAGTTAGTCACCACTCCACTGCTTAAAGCCCCGTTGGGCACATAGATGAGCTTGTTGTCGGCAGTTGTCAGGATTGTATGGAATATCTGGATTTCCTTGACCGTACCGGAAACACTTTGTGCTTCGATCCAGTCGCCTACCTTATAGGGTTTGAACAGTAAAATAACCAGTCCGCCGGCAAAATTTTGCAAATTACCGGAAAGCGCCATACCGACAGCCACACCGGCAGAAGCCAGCAAAGCAGCAAACGAAGTCGTCTCGACGCCCAATGCGCCTACCACGGAAACAATTAATAGTACGGTAAGAAGGATATTAACGAGACTCTTTACAAAAGTCTTGATACTGATATCCACGTTTCTCTTATCCATCACCCGGCCGACCAGACGGTTCAGCATCCGGATCAGAAAACGTCCGACCAAAAATACAATGACCGCTTTCAGAATATGTCCTCCGGCCTGTATGCCCGAGTCTATCAGTTGTTGGGTGATCAGTCCCAACTTATCGAGCCCGTCTGCCTGGGCTATAGCCTGGTCCAGCTTCTCAGCCGCCACTTGCAGGGAATCGGCGACTTGTTGTGTAGTTTGGAATAGTAGCATAATAATACAATTTTAGAGTTTGTCCATTTAATAACAGCGGACAAAGCTACAATGTTTTTATCAAATAGCGAAGTGTTTCTTGCTTTACACAAGCAAAAAGCGTAAATTTGCCGCCGATTCACTTAGTAGGGGTGCCTTAACATGACGGGCTGAGAACATACCCTTTGACCTGATCCGGGTAATGCCGGCGTAGAGAAAAACAAATTAGCAACATGAAAAAGATGATTTTTGCCGGCTGTCTGATGGCCGGAGCAAGTGTCTTCGCGCAAGCGGGCGAGACAGACAGCTTGAAAGTAGTAAATCTGCAAGAGGTGCAGATAGTATCCACACGTGCCACTTCAAAAACCCCGGTGGCATTCACCAACGTTTCGAAAGAAGAACTCAAAAAGCAGAACTTCGGGCAAGACATCCCTTTTCTGCTCAGTATGACTCCTTCGGCACTGACCACCAGTGATGCCGGAGCAGGTATCGGTTACACCACACTGCGCGTACGGGGAACAGACGGGACACGCATCAACATCACAGCCAACGGAATCCCGATGAATGATGCCGAAAGCCATACACTCTTCTGGGTAAATATGCCCGACTTTGCTTCGTCCGTAAAGGATATACAGGTGCAGCGCGGTGCGGGTACATCGACCAACGGCGCAGGCGCTTTCGGAGCCAGTGTCAATATGCAGACGGAAGGTATTTCGATGCAACCTTATGCCGAAATAAACGCCTCGTACGGCAGCTTCAATGCTCACAAAGAGACAGTAAAATTCGGGACGGGACTGCTGAAGGATCATTGGGCATTCGATGCCCGCCTGTCCAACATCGGTACGGACGGATACATAGACCGGGCATCAGTAGACCTGTACTCTTTCTACGCACAGGGTGGATATTTTGCCGACAATACTTCGGTGAAGTTCATCACCTTCGGCGGTAAAGAAAAGACGTATCATGCCTGGAATTATGCAACTAAGGAAGAGATGAAGAAATATGGCCGACGCTTCAACTCATGCGGCATGTACACAGATGACGACGGACACATCCGCTTTTACAAAGACCAGACGGACAACTACCTGCAAATGAACTATCAGCTCTTGCTGAATCATACTTTCTCGGCAGCATGGAACCTGAATGCGGCACTCCATTATACAAAGGGGGACGGCTACTATCAGGAGTATAAAGAGGATCGCAGCCTGAAAGAGTATCGCCTGCATCCGTTTATGTACGATGGAAAGGAAGTGGAAAAAAGCGACCTGATCCGGCAGAAGAAGATGGACAATCACTTTGGCGGCGGCGTATTCTCGGTGAACTACCGGAATGAGAAGCTGGACGCTTCGCTGGGCGGCGCACTGAACTACTACGACGGATGGCACTTCGGACGGGTGATCTGGGTGAAGAACTATATCGGCGAGTTGCTGCCCGACCACGAATATTACCGTAACAAAGCCAAGAAGACGGACGGGAACCTCTATCTGAAAGCCAACTACAATCTGGTGGCAGGCCTCAACGCGTATGCCGACCTGCAATACCGCTACATCAACTATAAGATACACGGTGACAATGACAAGTACGATTACAACACTGACGGACTACAAAAGCTCGCAGTCAACGATCACTTCAACTTTTTCAACCCGAAAGCCGGACTGAACTGGGATATCGACTCCAACAACCGGGTTTACGCCTCTTTCTCCGTTGCCCAGAAAGAACCTACACGAAACAACTATACCGATGGTAACGCAGACGAATATCCGAAGGCGGAAAAACTGTACGACTACGAACTGGGGTATACCTACCGAAACACATGGTTGAGCGCCGGAGTCAACTTCTACTATATGGACTACAAGGACCAGTTGGTGCTGACCGGAGAATTGAACGAAATAGGCGAAGCCATGGCACGCAACGTGCCGGACAGTTACCGGACGGGCGTAGAACTGATGCTAGGAGTTAAGCCATGCCGATGGTTCCAATGGGACATCAACGGTACGCTGAGCAAGAACCGGGTGAAAAACTTCACCGAAAAACTGTACGAAGACGAGTGGAAGAACCCGATCGAAGTGGAACATGGTAACACCCCGATCGCTTTCTCTCCGGACTTTATACTGAATAATCGTTTCTCGTTCAGCCACAAAGGATTCGAAGCCGCCCTCCAGTCACAGTACGTCAGCAAGCAGTATATGAGCAATGCCAAGCAAGCAGAGCAGACACTCGATGCTTATTTTGTGAGCAACCTCAATCTGGCATATACATTCCAATTGCGACACGTGAAGTCGGTTACAGTGGGATTCACCATCTACAACCTCTTCAACGAAAAGTATGAAAACAACGGGTATGCCGGAAGCGGCTATACGCTGAAGGACGGCAAGCACGAACGCTATAATTATGCCGGCTATGCCGCCCAGGCAGGTACAAATGTAATGGGTAACATCTCGATCCGCTTCTAAGCCATGAACTATCTCGAAATCACAGGTGCCCTTGTCGGGCTGATTTACCTTTGGCTGGAATACCGGGCAAGCATTTATCTCTGGATAGCGGGCATCATCATGCCGGCCATCTATATATTTGTATACTACCAAGCAGGATTGTATGCCGACTTCGGCATCAATATCTACTATCTGCTCGCGGCCGCCTACGGCTGGATGGTCTGGATGCGGGGAAGCGAAAAAGAGACCCGGGCCGAGCTGCCCATCACGCACACACCCTTGAAAAGATACCTCCCCCTATTGCTGGTATTCCTGGCAGCCTTCTTCGGCATCGCCTGGATACTGATCCGGTTTACGGACAGCAACGTCCCCTGGCTCGACTCGTTCACCACGGCGCTGAGCATCATCGGCATGTGGATGCTGGCACGCAAGTACGTCGAACAGTGGTGGGCATGGATCGTGGTCGACGTGGTATGTTGCGGACTCTACATCTATAAAGAGCTTTATTTCACATCCGCTCTTTACGGACTTTACTCAATAATCGCTATCTTTGGCTACTTTAAATGGAAACAAATGATGCATTATGAAAGTAAATGATATCGATATGGACGCCGTCATACTGGGCAACGGCGAATATCCGACCCACTCAATGCCGGAAACCATGCTGATTATGGCGCCCTACGTGGTGTGCTGCGACGGGTCTGCCGACGAACACATCCGAAGGGGATTTACACCCGATGCCATCATCGGCGACGGAGACTCGCTCTCACCGGAGAACAAGGAACGGTTCAGGACCATCTTCCACCAGATAGACGACCAGGAGACGAACGATCAGACCAAAGCGGTACACTTCCTGCGCGACCAAGGAAAAAAAACAATCATCCTCGTGGGTGCAACCGGCAAACGGGAAGACCATACCCTGGGAAACATCAGTCTGCTGATAGACTATATGAAAGCAGGAGCGCAGGTAACGATGCTGACGGACCACGGAATGTTTATTCCGGCATCGGGGCGGAACTGTTTCAAGTCATATCCCGGACAGCAAATCTCCATCTTCAACTTCAACGCCACCGGACTGAGGGCCGATGGGCTGGTATATCCACTCAGTGACTTCAGTAACTGGTGGCAGGGTACGCTGAACGAAGCGACAGGCACCGAATTTACGATCCATGCGGAGGGAGACTACTTGGTTTATCTGAATTACTGACCGGTTTCTCCTTCGTCTCGGCCACTTCGACCAGATAGACACTGACGCAGATCATGCCGATGGCAATGGTCTGCGACCAGCTGAAGCGGTCCTGTCCTACGAGTAGAGAGACGATGGTTGCCACGATCAGTATCAGATACCCATAGATGGCCACCACGGTAGTCTTCAGATATTTCAGTCCGATCGGTACCAACAGGTAGCTGACAACCGTAGGGAATATCAGGACAAAGAGGAGCACCGACAGCGGAAACCAGTGTAACGGCCCGGAAAATACCGGAGCATGGAAACCGGTGACAGCCGAAACGACGATGCTTGAAAAAGCCGCTCCGGCAAAGGTATACTTCAATACTGTAAACATTCCGACCGACTTCAGTATTCGGTTACTTGCCACCAGATAGACAGCATAGGCGATCGAACTCAACAGGCAGAGCATATTGCCTGTCAGGGCGTCCGAAGCCAGATCGTCACTCTTCTGAGCCAGAATGCAAAGAATGGCTCCGCCGAGTCCGAGGGAGATACCGGCTATCTTCATCGCACTGATCTTCTCCTTGAAGAAGACCACGGCGATCACAAACACCCAGATAGGCTGCAAACTGGTGAAAATGGAACTCGAGACCGGAGTCGTCTTACTCAACCCCATCAGATAAAGAAACATGAAACCATAGATGCCCAAGGCTCCCAGGAGAAAAAGGAATATTTTTTCTTTCCGGGTGGAAATTTCGGGCTTGACAAACATCCCGATGATCCAGAAAGCAATGGCGGCAAACACGCACCGGAGGGTAACTCCCGAAAGGGGACTGACCCATACGGGAAGCAGATATTTCAACGCATTCATGTTCAATCCGCTAAAGGTTTTGGAAACCACCATACTCAGATTGGCCTCCACTTTCTTATTCTTCATCATACGAGGGTTATTTTTTTATTCCCGTACAACAAAAGAGGGAGACGGAAAGTTCGGAGAAAGAAGGACGATAAAGTCCGGAGCGGAAAGCAGATTACGATTATTTAGTTTTACACTAAAAACAGACTTTCACCCGCATGCGGAACGAAGAAAATCCGCGGGCGGGCGGAAGCGAAACCGGAGATGCCTGCAGGCAAAAAAAGTGGCGGGAGTTTTTTAAAAAAGTCCCGCCACTCCCCCCCAGAAGTATCTCTGAGACCGTTTTCACAAACAATTTCCCGTCAGCATCTCCATCCGGGAAAAGAGCCGCCGGCTGTGGGAAAAGCATATTTCACCATAGAAAGCGCAAAGCATTCACATTAATAATCCATAACAAAAGTCATCTACATCACCCTGTGCCCTCAAGGGAGAGTCTCTACTTGCCCAGCAGATAGCTCTTGAAATCAGCAAACTCCTTCGTCATCGGCAAACTTTTCTTTTCGCCTTTCATAAAAGCCCGGAGCTTAGCAGGTATTTCGACCTCGGTACCGATGATGCTCTCCACCGTTTGCAGGAATTTGGCCGGATGGGCCGTTTCGAGGAAGACGCCTGTCTCACCCGGCTGCAAGCCTTCCTCCAATGCACGGTAACCGCATGCTCCATGAGGATCGAGCAGATAACCCGTCTGCTGCCAGCACGCTTTCACGCTTTCACGAATCTGCTCGTCGGTGTACGTCGTTCCGGATATCTCGGCAGCGATGGCTGCATGCGAACCGCCATACAGGTCGAGCACACGGGCAAAGTTGCTCGGATCACCCACATCCATCGCATTGGCAATGGTGGCAACGGACGGACGGGGATTGTACTGTCCTGTCTGCAAATATTGATAGAAAATATCATTCTTATTGTTGGCGGCGATAAAACGGCGGACGGGCAAGCCCATCTTTTTGCCGAACAAGCCTGCAGTAATGTTACCAAAGTTTCCGCTCGGCACACAGATGACGGCATTCTCTGCCCGGCCGGCCTTCTTCAATTGCGCATAGGCATAAAAGTAATAGAATGCCTGCGGCAGGAAACGTGCCACGTTGATAGAGTTAGCCGAGGTCAGCAACAACCGTTCGTTCAGTTCGTGATCCATAAAGGCTGCTTTCACCAGCGCCTGGCAGTCGTCAAACGTTCCGTCCACCTCCAGGGCTGTAATATTCCGCCCCAGCGTAGTGAACTGTTTTTCCTGTATCTCGCTGACTTTTCCCTTCGGATAGAGCACATACACATGAATACCCTCTACCCCCAAAAAGCCATTGGCTACCGCACTACCGGTATCTCCGGAAGTGGCAACGAGCACATTCACCTGTTTCCGCCCCTCTTTCCGGATGAAGTATCCCAACAAACGGGCCATAAACCGTCCACCTACATCTTTAAAAGCCAATGTAGGACCGTGGAAAAGCTCCAGGGAATAGATGTTCTCCTTCACCGGCACCAACGGGACATCAAAATTCAACGTATCATAAACGATCTCTTTCAGCGTTTCCGCCGGAACATCTTCTCCAAAGAAAGCATCTGCCACCCGGTAAGCGATTTCCCGGAAAGAAAGATTCTCTATCTCGTCATAAAACTCTTGGGGCAAGGGCTTGATGGTCATGGGCATGAATAGCCCCTTATCAGAAGCAAGTCCTTTGACTACCGCTTCTTCAAGCGAAGCAAGCGGAGCTTGTTTGTTAGTACTATAATATTTCATGGGTATTTTTATAAATGGTTTCGGAGTCGGTGCACCACAGAGTCCCACAGAGTTTTAAGTTCTTATTATATGTGCTTAAGAGATAAAAAATTCTCTGTGAAAATCTGTGTAATCTGTGGTGAACAAACTCTGTTCCTATTCCTTAACGGTTCATAAACTCTTTAATAAATTCATCCTCTTTCAGCAATCCGTAACTGCCCTCCACTGCTGCAACTTCATCGAAGGTCTGCACGCTGTCCGGCTCGATACCCGGATACCAGATAAAAAACGGGACCGGCTCGTTGGTATGCGTACGCAGTTCACAGGGAGTAGGATGATCGGGTAATACGGCAATCGCTACCGGCTCTTCCCACTCCTTCACAGCCTCGTAGATAGGACCTACGGCACGGCTATCCAGGTTTTCAATCGTTTTCAGTTTCAGCGCCACATCACCCTCATGACCGGCTTCGTCACTGGCTTCAATGTGCAGATAGACAAAGTCGTCCGTTTTCAGGGCCTCCAGTGCGGCGGCCACTTTATTCTCGTAATTGGTATCGTACAGCCCCGTTGCCCCTTCTACCGCAATACGGCGCAGCCCGGCATAATATCCGATGCCGTTGATCAGATCGACGGCCGAGATGACAGCTCCCCTCTTCACTTGCGGGAAGGTGTCGGACAGACGTTCCATTTGCGGACGGTAACCCGGGCTCCACGGCCAGATGCTGTTGGCAGGGTCTTTCCCCTCAGCCATCCGCTTCAGGTTCAGCGGATGATCTTTCAGCAGTTCCTGAGACTTTAGGATCAGTTCATTGAGCAGGCTAGCAGTCTCTTCGGCCTCCGGTACCAAAGGTTTCACCATCAGCGGACGGAAAGGCTTCAAAGGCACATCGTGCGGAGGGGTGCAGTCGAGTTGCTTGTTTCCGCCTTTCACCACCAGCAGATGGCGGTATTGCACCCCGGTATGAAACCTCACCCGGTCGTCCCCCAGTTTCTCCTGAAGGTATTGAATCAACACATCCGCCTCTTCTGTTGTGATATGCCCTGCCGAATGATTCTTCAGGATATCTCCTTCCGTACAAATCAGATTGCAACGCATTGCCATCTCGCCCGGCTGCAAATCGACACCGATGCTGGCAGCCTCGAGTGGTCCGCGCCCTTCGTATACTTTCGGAAGATTGTATCCCAGAACCGACATATTGGCTACTTCACTTCCCGGATGGAACCCGTCGGCTACGGTTATCAACCGTCCGTTCCGTCCCATACGGGCCAGTTTATCCATATAAGGCGTTTTTGCATATTGCAGGAGCGTCTTGTCTCCCAACGACTTTACAGCCCAGTCGGCCATTCCGTCACCCAGTATGATGATGTGTTTCATAAGCTTCTTTTTTATACGTTTGCAATGCTCATAATGTCAGCAAATACACCGGCCGCCGTCACTCCGGCACCCGCACCGTATCCCTGAATCATCATCGGATATTCTTTATAGCGTTCGGTGGTGAGCAAGATGATGTTATTGCTGCCTTCCAGTCCGTAGAAAGGATGGTTGCGGTCCACTTCCTGCAAACCGACGGATGCTTTGCCGTTCTCCAGCTTGGCAACGAAACGCCAATGTTTATTCTCACTCTCGAGCACCTTGCGGCGAGCTTCGAAATCAGCATCCAGACTAGGCACTTTTTTCCAGAAGTCTTCCAGTGAACCTTCAAAGAAGTCATTCGGTACGAAAAGATTTTTCTCCACGTCTTCCTGTTCCAGCTTGTATCCGGCCTCACGCGCCAGGATCACGAGCTTACGGATCACGTCCTTACCGCTCAGGTCGATGCGCGGATCGGGTTCCGAATAACGCTCTTCCTGCGCCATCTTGATGGTACGGCTGAAGGGAACATCGGCACTGATCTTATTGAAAATATAGTTCAGCGTACCCGAAAGCACTGCCTCGATCTTCAGAATCTTATCACCGCTATGTATCAGGTCATTGATGGTATTGATAATCGGAAGTCCAGCCCCCACGTTGGTTTCAAACAGATATTTCACACCACGCTGGCGGGCTATCAGCTTCAGTTCACGGTAATTCTCGTAAGCCGACGAAGCAGCAATCTTATTGGCCGCCACCACAGAAATGTTATGTTGCAGGAAGTCCTTATATAGAGAGGCAATGTCCGGACTGGCCGTACAATCCACAAATACCGAATTGAATATATTCATGCCGATAATCTCGTCACGTATAGTATCCAGCGAACTGTCCACTCCCTTCTCTTTCAGCTCTTCGCGATAGTTGGCCAGATCGAATCCGGCACGGCTGAACATCGCCTTCGTCGCATCGATAATACCTACCACATGGAGTTTCAGGCCATTTTCCACCATCAGCTTCTTCTGCTGCTGGCGGATCTGCTCGACAAGACTTCCTCCCACCGTGCCCACACCGCAGATAAAGAGGTTGAGCACCTGATATTCGGAGAGGAAGAACGAGTCGTGAATCACATTCAGCGATTTACGCAACGACTTTGAATCGACAACAAACGAGATGTTGGTCTCGGAAGCTCCCTGTGCACAGGCTATCACATTGATGCCATTTCGTCCCAGCGTACCGAACAGCTTTCCGGCAATGCCCGGCGTATGTTTCATGTTCTCACCCACGATAGCTACCGTAGCCAGGTTCTTCTCTGCCTGGATAGGCGAAATCTCACCCATTTCGATCTCTTTGGCAAACTCTTCGTTCAGCACTTCGCAAGCCAGATCGGCATCGGCATTACGTACACCGATAGAGGTACTGTTCTCCGATGAAGCCTGCGAAACGAGGAACACACTGATTCCATTCTTTGCCAGCGCCTTAAAGATGCGGTAGTTGACACCGATCACGCCCACCATACCTAAACCCTGTACGGTAATCAGGCTCGTGTCGTTGATGGACGAAATCCCTTTGATGGCTTTGCTCTTCGTGTGGTCTACGTGTTGTTTGATCACCGTTCCCTGGGCATCCGGGTTGAAAGTATTCTTAATCAGGATCGGTATGTTTTTGTGACATACCGGATAGATGGTAGGCGGATACACCACTTTTGCACCGAAATTACAAAGTTCGGTAGCCTCTACATAAGTCAGCTCGCTGATAGTATAGGCCGTACTGATCACACGCGGGTCGGCTGTCATGAAGCCGTCTACATCCGTCCAAATCTCCAGACTATCGGCATCGAGAGCTGCGGCAATAACAGCTGCGGTATAGTCGGAACCGCCCCTGCCCAGATTCGTTACGTCTCCCGAAACCTTATCCGAAGAGATGAATCCGGGTACCAGCGAAACCCGGGGGATTTCTTTGAAAGCTTCCCGCACCAACCGATTGGTCAGTTCCGTGTCCAGTGTATGTTTATTATGTTTCTTTTCTGTCTTGATAAAAGTACGTGAGTCGAACCATACAGCCCCTTGGATCAGTCTTGACGCAATCAGTGAAGACAGACGTTCACCATAACTGACAATGGTATCGGACGTTTTCGGAGAAAGATCTTTAATCAGATAAATACCCTGAAAGATATCTTTCAGTTCGTCGAGCAATTCATTCACCTGATAGTGCAACAGGGTCTGAGTCTCTCCGGCAGGAATCACTCCCTGCACCATCTCTTCGTGGCGACGAACTATTTCCCGGTATGCCCCTTCGTAAGCTGCATCACCCATGGCGGCCATTCGGGAGGTACTGATCAACTGGTCAGTGATCCCGCCCAATGCAGACACTACTACGATTACCGGTTCACCGGCAGACTCTACGATTTTCTTTACGCTTAAAATGCTGTTCACGGAACCTACGGACGTTCCGCCGAATTTCATTACTTTCATGCAGATACTTATTTAATGGAATGCCTTGTACGCTCTTTCAGGCATACAAAACCATCTTTGTTGATACGAATAATAAAATATAAAATTGAGTTTTGCTTACTTCCTGTAAGCGTGAATCACGTAGATACACATCATACTATATATTAACCCCTAGGGGTCATCCCCATTGTCCCCTGTGTCCCAATCATGGTACACATCGATGTGACTGTATGTGGATAGCATTGCATCATTGTTTCTGTTTCTACGTTCGATTTTGATAAGATGTTGCAAAAATAAGAATAATTTCATTCAATCTATCACTTTTTGCGATTATTTTGCGATAAAAGCACAGAAAGCCCCAGAAAGAGGGGTAAAAATGTAACATAGGACAATTATATTTTTATAGTGCCCATTGCTTTTTCTCCGGATAAAGCGGATCACTTTCTTGACACTTTGCTGCCATTTACAAGATATATCATTATCTTTGCAACGATACATTCTTCATTTAAGGACTATGAACCCATCAGACACTTCCATATTGTTAATATATACGGGCGGAACCATCGGTATGATAGAAAACCCTGAAACCGGAGCACTCGAAAACTTCAATTTCGAGCAATTGCAGAAGCATGTACCCGAACTTCAGAAGTTTACCTTCCCGATAGACTCTTACCAATTCGATCCGCCTATGGACTCTTCGGACATGGAACCGGAAGCCTGGAGGAAACTGGTACACGTCATCAGTGAACACTACCACCAGTACACCGGCTTTGTCATCCTGCATGGTACGGATACGATGGCCTTCACCGCTTCAGCCCTCAGCTTCATGCTCGAAGGACTCGACAAACCGGTTATCCTGACAGGTTCACAACTGCCCATAGGAGTGCTTCGTACCGATGGCAAGGAGAATCTGATGACCAGCATCGAAATAGCATCGGCACGCGACAGAAACGGTAATCCCATGGTTCCTGAAGTATGTATATTTTTCGAGAACCGGTTAATGCGTGGCAATCGTACGACCAAAATGAGTGCGGAGAATTTCAACGCCTTCCGTTCGTTCAATTATCCGGTACTGGCAGAGGCAGGGATACATATTAAATACAACAATGTGCAGATTCACATTGAAGGGGAGAAACGCGAACTGCATCCTCACTATCTGCTGGACACCAATATAGCTATCCTCAAACTCTTTCCGGGCATACAAGAGAACGTCGTAACCGCTACACTCGCCATCGAAGGATTGAAGGCAGTGGTACTCGAAACGTATGGTTCGGGCAACGCTTCCCGCAAGGAGTGGTTTCTGCGGAGGCTTCGTGATGCCAGCGAACGGGGTGTTGTCATTGTCAACGTAACCCAATGTAGCGCCGGTACCGTAGAGATGGAACGTTACGAAACGGGATATCATCTGCTGAAGGCGGGCATCGTCAGCGGACACGACAGTACTACCGAATCGGCCGTAACAAAACTGATGTTTCTGTTAGGACACGGATATTCGCCGGACGAAGTACGCCGGAGGATGAACGAGTCGATGGCAGGAGAGATTAGTATCGATTTGTCAAAATGATATTCAGGAGGCCTCAGAATCCGTTTTTCCGAACAGATGCCGACGGAGTACGAAAAAAACGCATCCACGCCATTCGGGCAATTATCAGTTTGACAGGTATATTCAGAATTTCTCGCCAAAAGTCAAAACAATACCTCTTCGTACTATCTCCGACAACGCCCGGAAGCAAAAACAGATTCTTTATGCCATCTCGCGGCAGTATCCGCCAAGGGACAAAGCAGACGGAAAGATACCGGAAAATTCTTTAAGGCAAGGCTCTCCTTTCAAGAAACAAAGCCTCTGTCTACAGGAAGTTAACACTCTATTTGCAGGAAGTTAACATCGTATTCCGATGAAGTTAACAGTTTATCGGCACGAAGTTAATAATCCGGAGATCCAAACCCCAATAAACCGATAACAGAAGTGACGGATATGCAGTTATCCGGGAGTATTTATCCGGATTCCATTTCCGGATCACTGTCTTTCTACACAGAGCTTGTCAGCGAAACCGCATGATACGCTCCATAGAGTCAGTAATCCATCCATTTCACTGACAATCGGTCAGAGGCTTTATCAAAAAGAAAAACGACTTCACGGGGTTCAGGAGTCAAAAGCTATATTCTGTTTGGCAGAAAAAGACGAAATGCGTAACTTTGAGACCTATTTATCAAGAGATCAATGGCAAAAGAGAAAACCGTTTATGTATGCAGTAACTGCGGACAGGAATCACCCAAATGGGTGGGCAAATGTCCTTCGTGTGGCGAATGGAATACCTATGTAGAAGAGATTGTCCGCAAGGAAGTTCCGAATAAACGTCCGGTATCAGGCATCGAATCGCCCAAAGCCAAACCCGTCACCCTGAGCGAGATCGAAGCAGATGAAGAACCCCGCATCGACATGCACGACGAGGAGCTGAACCGGGTGCTGGGAGGCGGGCTGGTACCCGGATCGCTGGTACTGATCGGTGGCGAACCCGGCATCGGGAAGTCCACACTGGTGCTTCAAACCGTGCTCCACATGCCTGAGCGGAGGATACTCTACATCTCGGGAGAAGAGAGCGCAAGGCAACTGAAACTTCGTGCCGACCGGTTAACCCGGACTTCGAGCGACTGTCTGATTGTCTGCGAAACATCGTTGGAACAGATCTATGTACATATCAAGAATACACGTCCGGACCTAGTAATCATCGACTCCATACAGACGATATCGACCGAAAGCATCGAATCGTCACCGGGAAGCATCGCGCAAGTCCGGGAGTGCTCGGCATCCATCCTCCGTTTTGCCAAAGAGACGCATACCCCGGTGTTGCTGATCGGGCATATCAACAAAGAAGGCAGCATTGCCGGACCGAAGGTTCTAGAGCACATCGTAGACACCGTACTCCAATTCGAGGGAGACCAGCATTATATGTACCGTATCCTGCGCAGCATCAAGAACCGCTTTGGAAGTACCGCTGAATTGGGCATCTATGAGATGCGTCAAGACGGGCTTCGCCAAGTCAGCAACCCTTCGGAATTGTTACTGTCGCAGGACCACGAAGGCATGAGCGGGGTAGCCATCGCATCTGCCATCGAAGGGGTAAGACCCTTCCTGATAGAGACGCAAGCACTTGTCAGCTCTGCGGTTTACGGCAATCCGCAACGTTCGGCAACGGGATTCGATATTCGCCGCATGAACATGCTGCTGGCCGTATTAGAGAAACGTGTCGGATTTAAGCTGGCACAAAAAGATGTCTTTCTAAATATTGCCGGAGGACTGAAGGTTAACGACCCTGCCATCGACCTGGCTGTTATCAGTGCCATCCTTTCATCCAATATGGATGCTGCCATCGAACCTGAGGTTTGCATGGCCGGAGAAATCGGATTATCCGGTGAAATCCGTCCGGTAAACCGGATCGAACAACGTATCGGTGAAGCTGAGAAGCTCGGGTTCAAACGGTTCATCCTACCTAAATACAACATGCAGGGCATCGATACAAAGAAGCTGAGGATAGAACTGGTTCCGGTAAGAAAGGTGGAAGAAGCATTCCGGACGCTCTTCGGGTAAGTTCACCACAGAGAACACGGAGTCACACAGAGTTCTTACCATTAAACATTAAAACATGGAGATAAATGAATTAACAGGACTGATACTAAAGAAAGCTTATGAAGTACATACTGTTTTAGGACCCGGATTACTAGAAAGTGCTTATGAAGAATGCTTATGCTACGAATTAATCCAATGTGGATTAAACGTAGAAAAACAGAAAGCACTACCCGTAGTATATAAAAACATTAAAGTAGATGCAGGTTACAGATTGGATATTGTAGTCAACAATGCTGTTATAATAGAGATAAAAGCTGTAGAAGAATTACATCCCGTTCACACCGCACAGCTAATAACCTATTTAAAACTATCAGGAATCAAATATGGCCTGCTTATCAATTTTAATGTAAGAAGCCTCAAAGAAGGCATCAGAAGATATATTGTTTAATTAAAAAAGACTCAGTGAAACTCTGTGTCACTCTGTGGTAAACCATGATACAAGAATACCAACTCCGCATCCTCCCCGAAATTGCCGCCAGCGAGCAGCAACTCAAAGCATACCTTTCACAGGAGAAAGGACTGAATCAGCGCGATATTACCGCGCTGCGTACACTGAAACGGAGTATCGATGCCCGCCAACGCACGATCTACGTCAATCTCAAAGTTCGGGTATACCTGAACGAAATGCCTAAGGACGATGAGTACGAACATACTATATATAATAATGTGGAAGGAAAACCGCAGGTTATTGTGGTAGGTGCAGGCCCCGGAGGACTGTTTGCCGCATTACGGCTGATAGAACTGGGGCTGCGTCCTGGCGTCGTGGAGCGTGGCAAGGATGTGCGCGAACGTAAGAAAGACCTGGCACAGATCAGCCGGGAGCATCGGGTAGACCCGGAATCGAACTACAGTTTCGGTGAAGGAGGAGCCGGTGCATACTCGGACGGAAAGCTGTATACCCGAAGCAAGAAGCGCGGGAATGTGGACAAGATACTCAATGTATTCTGCCAACATGGTGCTTCTACGGCCATTCTGGTAGACGCCCATCCGCATATCGGCACGGACAAGCTGCCACGGGTGATAGAGAATATGCGCAATACGATTATTGAATGTGGAGGCGAGGTACACTTCAAGACACGGATGGATGCATTGATCATCGAACAGGGAGAAGTGAAAGGAATAGAGACGAATACGGGCGAAACATTCCTCGGTCCGGTCATCCTGGCAACAGGTCATTCGGCAAGAGATGTATATCGCTGGCTGGCCGCCAACAACGTGACTATCGAAGCCAAAGGAATAGCCGTCGGAGTGCGTCTGGAACATCCTGCAGGATTGATAGACCAAATACAATACCACAACCGGAGCGGAAGAGGTAAATACCTGCCGGCTGCCGAATACAGTTTCGTCACACAAGTGGACGGCCGCGGAGTATACAGTTTCTGCATGTGTCCCGGGGGATTCATCGTACCGGCGGCCAGCGGTCCCGAACAGGTGGTAGTCAACGGAATGTCGCCATCCAATCGCGGATCCCGGTGGAGTAACTCGGGAATGGTGGTGGAGATACAACCGGAAGACATCATCAACGATAAACGGTTAACGGTAAACAATGAAGCAGAAGAAACCTTCCCCGAACTGGCTGTGCTGCACTTCCAGGAAGAGTTGGAACGCCAGTGTTGGTTGCAAGGAGGCAGACGCCAAACGGCACCCGCACAACGCATGGTGGACTTTACACGCAAGAAACTGAGTTACGACTTGCCGGAGTCTTCGTACAGCCCCGGATTGATATCCTCTCCCTTGCATTTCTGGATGCCGGAATTCATTGCCGGACGACTGTCACAAGGCTTCCAACAGTTCGGGCGCAGCAGCCACGGTTTCCTGACCAACGAAGCCGTGATGATAGGGGTAGAAACCCGTACCTCTTCTCCGGTCCGCATCGTACGAGACAAGGATACCCTGCAACACATCACCTTACGCGGTCTCTTCCCCTGTGGCGAAGGAGCCGGTTATGCGGGCGGCATCGTCTCGGCAGGAATCGATGGAGAACGATGCGCAGAAGCAGTAGCACAATTTATGAATCCATAGACTTATGATGAATCACCAACCAGAAATAGCTATCGTAGAGGCGAACACCCTCACCAGCCTGGGACTGAAAACAATCCTGGAGAGAATGATCCCCATGGCAGTCATCCGCACGTTCCATAGCTTCGGCGAACTGACAGATGACACCCCGGACATGTATGCCCACTACTTCATCTCGGCACAGATTTATGTGGAGCACAACGCTTTCTTCCTCCCCCGAAAGCGGAAAACCATCGTGTTGGCGGGAGACAGCCACCAGTTCCAACTCTCCGGCGTCCCCATACTCAACATCTACCAGGCAGAGGAACAGTTGGTGAAAGACATCCTGAAGCTCCACCAGCATGCACATCATGACGGCTATCCGGTAAAGGACATGCCTCCTACCCCGCCGCCCACCGGACACGAACTCTCGGCACGCGAAATCGAGGTGCTGGTCCTGATCACCAAAGGACTGATCAACAAAGAGATCGCGGACAAACTGAATATCGGCCTGACCACCGTAATCACGCATCGGAAGAACATTACCGAAAAGCTGGGCATCAAATCGGTTTCGGGCCTAACCATCTATGCGGTGATGAACGGGTATGTGGAGGCAGACCGCATATAGCGAACTATGTGGTGAATCCATGGTGAAAGCATATATCCTAATAAATGAGGATTGCCGTTTAACATTTTTTGCTGCATCTTTGCAAACGAATCAATGAAAAGATACAGCACATGAAGAAAAACAGTATTCTTATTGCCCTTGCCCTCTTTTCTGCCGGTGGCACATGGGCTGAAGAGCTTCCGAAAGACACACTGAAAGTGATAGATGTGGAAGAGATTGTAGTCATCGCAGCTCCGAAAGAAAACCGCAAACTACGCGAACAGCCAACCGCGGTAACCATGCTCTCACAACAGGATATGCAGGCCAATCAGGTGAACTCCATCAAGAGCCTGACGGCACTTGTTCCGAATATCTTCATCCCCGACTATGGCTCGAAACTGACTTCCGCCATCTACATCCGTGGGATCGGTTCACGCATCAATACACCGTCAGTGGGTTTGTACGTAGACAATGTCCCTTACATCGACAAATCAGCTTTCGACTTCAACTATGCCGACATTGAGCGCATCGACGTGTTGCGCGGTCCGCAGGGAACCCTCTATGGACGCAACACCATGGGAGGACTGATCAAGGTACACACCAAATCGCCTTTCAGTTATCAAGGTACCGACCTTCGACTGAGTGCCGGAACTTACGATAATTACAATGCTTCCGTGACTCACTATCACCGCATGTCGAATCAGTTTGCCTTCTCCACCGGAGCATTTTATGAATACGGAGGAGGCTTTTTCAAGAATACCTACCTTAACAAAAAGATAGACAAAAGCCAAGCTGCCGGAGGACGGTTCCGAGGCATCTACCTGCCCAGCGAGAACATGAAGCTAGACTTGAACGTCAGCTATGAGTACAGCGATCAGGGAGGATATGCTTACGGAGCTTATGACAAGCACACGGGAACCTACCTGAAACCGGCCTACAATGATCCCAGCAGTTACTATCGCAATCTGCTGAATACAGGGTTGAATCTGGAATATCAGGGAGACCACTTCACACTGAGTTCGGTAACGGGACTGCAACACTTGCGTGACCGTATGTTTATCGATCAAGACTTCTCTCCTGCCAATATCTATGTGCTGGAACAGAAGCAGAAGCTGACCACGATCTCCGAAGAAATCGTCCTCAAATCGAAATCCGGACGACGCTGGGAATGGACCACAGGTGCCTTCGGGTTCTATCAGTGGCTCACCACCAACGGACCGGTTACATTCAAGGAAGACGGGGTGACAGAAATGCTGGAGAAAGGCATCAACAGTCACTTCCCCGATCTATCGGCGATGGGCATGAAAATGAACCTGAACATCACGAACCCTACGTTGTTGGTGGACGGACGCTTCCACACACCGATCCTCAGTGGAGCAGTCTATCATCAGTCCACCTTCCGTGACTTGCTGATAAAAGGGCTTTCGGCTACCGTAGGACTACGTCTGGACTACGAAAAGAACTGGATGAAATACAACTCGGGCAGTACCATTGACTATCAGTTCAACATGACAAGCCCTTTCATGCCTGTACGCCTGGAACAGACCAGTTCACCACGCCTGAACGGCAAGTTCAGCAACGACTATCTGCAGCTATTACCCAAGTTCGCCCTGCAATACGAATGGAAGAAGGGTAACAACGTATATGCCACCGTATCACGCGGATACCGTTCGGGAGGATACAATATACAGATGTTCTCGGATCTGATACAGGGTAATATGCAAAACGACATGCAGGGACAGATCAAGGCAGGCGCGAAACAGATCTTCGACCGCCTTGTGACTCAAGGCATGCCACAGGCCATCGCGGACCGCATCTTGTCGAATATTCCGGATGCGGGTGAGAATGCGGATCCGAAAGCATCGACCATCTACAAGCCCGAATATTCCTGGAATTACGAAGTGGGCAGTCACCTCACTCTGTGGGAAGGTAAGCTATGGATGGATCTTGCCGCCTTCCTGATGGATACGCGTGATCAGCAAATCGCCCAGTTTGCCAAAAGCGGATTGGGGCGTATTACGGTCAATGCCGGCAAAAGCCGGAGCTATGGGGCTGAAGCGGCACTGCGTGCTAACCTGACCGATGCTCTCAGCATGAACGCAAGCTACGGATATACGTATGCCACGTTCACCGATTATAAAACCATCGACCGGGGACAAAATGAAATCAGCTATGACGGCAATTATGTACCTTTCGTACCGAAACATACTCTCAACGTGGGTGGGCAATACATCTTCCGCATTGCTCCCCGCCACTGGCTGGACCATGTACAGGTGAACGTGAATTATAATGGTGCCGGACGCATCTACTGGACAGAGCAAAACGATGTAAGCCAGTCATTCTACGGAACGCTGAATAGCCGTGTCAGCCTGGCGAAGGGGAACGGGCAAATCGACTTCTGGGTTCGCAATGCGCTGGATAAGAAGTATGCTACTTTCTACTTCGAATCAATGGGCAACGGATTTATGCAGAAAGGACGTCCGGTACACTTCGGGGTAGACATAAGATGCCGATTCTAATATAATAAAACCAGACATAAGATCGACTAATTTTTAATTTAAAAGGTAAGGGGTGTTGGTTTAAAACCAATGCCCCTTACCTCTCTGGGTAAACTCCTCTTGGTTTTAAACCAACGGAGAGTACCTCCCCAACATTCATACCACATTCCCGATTTATTCGTTAACAGCCCCACAGTGAGGACATTGCCCCTTCTCCCGAAGCTTCTGTCCACAGTTTCCACAACGGTATTTATAACCGGAGCCTCTACGTACTTTCTTTACAAAAAGCCAGATGAAACAGGCCAGAAAGAAATAGCCGATATAGATGTGAGTGGTGAGAATAAAGAAGAAGTAACAAAAAATGCAGCATGACATCAGTCCCAGCAAGTAGAAAACAGCAGCGGCAGGAGTAAGCTGACGGAACAGATCATCAAGTACGGCCAAAGTGACGATGATAAACAGCCAAATGCCGGTCAGGAATACCGAAAGAATGAAAGGCACCTTGAACGGAGACAAGGTGGGATTGAAGTAAAAATGCTCCCAGGTGTCGGGTACAAACACCTGCATCGTCTCGTAGACTGTAGCGCTGAATGCCATCAACAGGCAAAGAAACAACGGATAGACGCTGTCGATATCATTAAAGTAAACCATCTGTAACCGCTTCTTCATAAAAGCACGGAGCAGATAGACCCCGACAAACAAGGCGAATATGAAAACGAAATATGAAGCGTGGGTATCGCTGAACAGATGGATGAACTGCGAAATACTATCAGT
>RRZU010332941.1_pt1 | contig 27011 bp, 28 predicted proteins | sample 2165561 | NCBI WGS metagenome assembly RRZU01 (sample SAMN10456909, study PRJNA506462) | wastewater metagenome | isolation source: wastewater sludge | place: USA: Moscow, Idaho | reverse complement strand
TATTTATTACACTTGGCCAGAATATTGGAACCTGTGTAACAGCAATTATTTCAAGTGCAGGTGCAGGCAAAAATGCAAAACGTGCCTCTATGATTCATCTCCTGTTCAATGTCATGGGAGCTTTCATATTTGGGGTCATTATGTTCATTTTGTTTTCATTTAATGCATCCTGGGCGGCAGAGAAGATCAGTAGCGTACAAATCTCGATTTTTCATACAATTTTTAACGTTTCCTGTACGATTATTTTATTCCCATTTGCAGACCTCCTTGTAAAAATGTCAGGATGGATCATTGGAGAAGAAAAAATGCCTGAAATGGAAACGAAACCGGATATTGTTGCAAGTGTAGCAAGACATCTGGATCGCAGAATATTAGAAAACCCTTCTTTTGCTTTGGAAACGGCGTTAAAAGAAGTCAATTACATGGGTGAGATCACGTTTGCCAATACAAGAGCAGCAATTGAAGCAGTACAGACAGCTGATAAAATCCTGATCGATGAAGTACTTGAAAGAGAGCAGGTGATCAATCAGCTTGAGAAGATGCTGATGACCTTCCTGGTCGAAGTCGATAACCTGTCATTAACAGAAGAACAGCATATTGTCATTAAGAACCTTTTTTATACGATCAGTGATCTGGAACGTGTCAGTGATCATTGTGAGAACATTGTTCAGCTGGCAGAAGTTCGTAGAAGAGATAAAATTTCATTTTCAAAAAGAGGAATTACAGATCTTGATGAAATTGCATCTGAAACACTCCGCTCGCTGGAATGGGCGTTAATAGCCAGAAAAGAGCATGACAAATCAGCTAGTACCATGACAGATGATTTTGAGACGAAGGTCGATCTGTTAGAAGAAGAAATGAGAGAAAGGCATATTCAGAGACTTTCAAAGGGAAAATGCGTTCCTGAAAGTGGTGTGATTTTCCTCGATATTCTTAGCAACCTTGAAAGAATTTCTGACCATGCAAAAAATATAGCAGGGTATGTTGTGACGGAGCGATAATCTGAATACTTCCCAAACATGACCTGTCAGGCAGAGGGGAATTGAAATGCAGAAAATATTTGTAATAGAAGATGATGAAAATATACGAAATCTGGTAAAAGTCGCACTGAAGGGTTATGGTTTTTCTGTCAGTACATTTGAGACAGCAGAACTGGCACTGGATGAGTTTGAAAAAGTCATTCCTGATCTGGCATTGTTCGATATAATGCTGCCTGGAATGAGTGGACTGGAGGCAATCAAAATCCTTCGGGGAAAAGAACAGTTCAAAAAAATGCCGATCATTGTTCTGACGGCCAAAGATAAAGAATATGATAAAGTAATTGGTCTTGACGGTGGTGCGGATGATTATATTACCAAACCATTTGGCGTATTAGAACTGTCAGCCAGGATCAGATCGCATCTTCGCCGATCAGCACAGGAACCGGTACCTGAGAATAAAGGGCATCTAAACTATGGGGCTTTAAGTATAGACATTGCAGTCAGGGAAGTATTTGTTGGTGAGCAGAAAATTTCTCTTACTTATAAAGAATATGAATTACTTTTATATCTTGTGGAAAATAAAGCAAGGGTCGTTGAACGAGAAGAACTGTTGAATGAACTGTGGGACTATAATGCAGAGATTGAGACCAGAACTCTTGACATTCACATTAGAACATTACGGCAGAAACTCGGGGAAGAAGCCAGTAAATATATTAAAACTGTGCGGAGTGTAGGGTATCGCTTTGCAATAGATGAGGAATAGTTCATGAGGAAAGCTCTGATTGTCAGATTTTTGAGTGTACTGATGCTCGCGTTGGTAATGAGCAGTACAGTCGCATATTACTTTTATGCTGAAAACATGTTAAAAAGTAATGTTAATTCCATGAGGACTGTAATACAGGCTGTTGATTTCGGAATTGATTATTCAGCAGATCTACAAGAACAGGTTCAGCAACTGGCAAAGAGTGCGGATAAGGATACGGTTCAAAACAAGCTCAGAATTACAGTGATCGATCTTTCGGGAACAGTCCTTGCTGATTCTCAAGCTACAGACATTGCCAGTATGGACAATCATATCGGGCGTGAAGAAGTCAAGATGGCATTGACCTCTGAATATGGGTTTGCCATCCGATACTCGGATACATTGAAGAAAAACATGCTCTATGTTGCAAGTGTTTCATCTGACAAAAAGGTAATCATCAGAATGGCTGAAGAATTTACCGGTCTGGAAGAATACTTTAGTACTATCTTCCCTTTTTTACTGATTGGTATGGCAATCGCATTTTTAGTTTCGCTTATTTTGACTTATCGTTTTACCAACACCATTACAAGACCATTACATGAGATATCTGATCAGATGGCTAAAGCGAGAGGGAATGAACTCGATTTTTCATTTCGACATTATAAATATGAAGAGTTAAATATTATTTCTGATACAACATTAAAACTTACTGCTGAAATCAGGGATTATTTTAAGAAGAACGAATTTGAAAAAAATATTCGTCAGGAATTTTTTTCAAATGCTTCCCATGAATTAAAGACTCCGATCACATCAATCCGAGGATATGCTGAATTGTTGGATCAGGGTTTTGTAAAAGACGAAGAGACTAAGAAGGATTTTATTACAAGGATTCTCCGTGAAACCGAGAATATGACCGGATTGATCAATGATATACTTATGATTTCAAGACTTGAGACAAAAGATGCGCAGGTAAGTTTTTCAAGAGTCAGAATTAGTCCTCTGGTCAATGAAATATTTGAGTCACTGGAGCCGATCGCAGCAGAGTATGGTGTGAAACTCCATCAGGAATGTGAACCTATTATTATAGAAGCCAGTATGAAGCAGCTTCGGGAATTGATCATGAATCTTGTGTCGAATGGAATCAAGTATAACAGACCAGGAGGAGATGTGTGGGTCAGTGTTTCGAAAAAAGCTGAAAACATGGAGCTGGTCGTAAAAGATAATGGTATGGGAATTTCTAAAGATGATAAACAAAGGGTTTTTGGAAGATTTTACAGAGTAGACAAAGGCAGGAGTAAGCGAAGCGGCGGTACAGGCCTTGGATTGTCTATTGTAAAGCATATTGTAGAATTTTATGATGGAGAAATCAGTCTTGAAAGTGAATTGGGAAAAGGCAGTACCTTTACAATTTTATTACCATTTGAACGAAAACAACAGGAAATGGAAGAAAGTTGACAAATTATTACGATAGGGATACTATTTTTATATCGTATAAAGATGTTGATTGCATATCATTATATTGATACTTTGGGGGAATGTACAATATAACAGATGAAAGTCTGTTGTGATCGTGTGAAAGGAGTTCATATGAAAGAGGCTGTAAAGAAGGAAACTGCCAATGCAAAAGCAACGAAACAAGAGACAGTAAAAAAAGAAACTGTCAAGAAAGAAGCAGTAAAAAAAGAAGCTGTGAAAAAAGATGCTGTGAAAAAAGAAGCTGTAAAGAAAGAAACAACTAAAAAATCACCAGTCAAAAAAGAAGCAGCAAAAAAAGCAGTCAGTGTGACCAGTACGATTCAATTTGAACTGGAAGGTAAGATTTACTCGGAAGAGCAGCTTATGAACAGTGTTAAAGATATCTGGGTCTATGATTACATGCGAGAACTTTCGGAACTGAAAACAATTGATCTTTATGTAAAGCCTGAAGAGAGCAAGGCATATTACGTGATTAACGGTGATATACTGGGAAGCTTTTATATCTGAGTTATATTCTATGATCATATAAATTTTAGGAACCGTGTCGACAGGGCGGTTCCTTTTTTCATAGTTTTTTTAGAATTAATTTTCAAAAAGAGTGTTGACAACTATTTGGCAGAGTGATAATTTATGGTAAGAAGGTGTTAGCACTCGAATGCAAAGAGTGCTAACAACTGAAAGGTGAGATGCCCATGCAGTTGGATGACAGGAAAATGAAAATACTTCAGGCAATCATCCGGAACTATCTGGAAACGGGAGAACCTGTAGGATCAAGAACAATTTCAAAATATTCAGATCTGAATCTGAGCTCTGCTACGATCAGGAATGAAATGTCTGATTTGGAAGAACTGGGGTTTATCGTCCAACCACACACTTCGGCAGGAAGAATTCCATCGGACAGAGGATACAGACTGTATGTTGACAGTATGATGGCTGAAAAAGAGAAGGAAGTCTCTGAAATGAGGGAAATGCTTCTTGAAAAAGAAGACCGGCTGGAGCATCTGTTAAAACAGGTGGTTAAAGTACTTGCAACGAATACAGAGTATGCAACGATGATCACAACACCAAGGTATCAAAAAAACAAATTAAAGTTCATTCAGCTTTCAAGAGTCGATGAACAACAGCTTGTTGCCGTGATTGTTGTTGAAGGAAATATCATCCGCAATAATATTCTTGATGTATCAAGTGAAATTGATGATGAAACACTCTTAAAACTGAATATTTTATTGAACACCAATCTGAATGGACTTACACTTGATGAAATCAATCTTGGAATGATCGCATCCATGAAACAGCAGGCTGGAATACACAGTTGCATTATTGGAGAAGTTCTTGATGCAGTTGCGGAAGCTATTAAATCAGATGACGATCTCGAAATTTATACTAGTGGGGCAAATAATATTTTCAAGTATCCTGAATTAAGTGATCACACCAGAGCAAGTCAGCTGATCACAACGCTTGAGGAGAAGAAACAGCTTGAAGAACTGGTTGCCAGAAATGCAACAGAAGAAAATGGAATCCATGTTTATATTGGAGATGAGACACCGATAGCCACAATGAAGGACTGTAGTGTCGTCACTGCCACATATGAGCTGGAAGATGGTATTCAGGGAACAGTTGGAATCATCGGTCCTAAAAGAATGGATTATGAAAAAGTAATCCATACCTTAAAATCCTTAATGAGCGAACTGGATGCAATTTACAGGAAAACATAAGCATTCATCGTAGTAATAAACAGAATTTTGAAAGAGAGGAAGATAGTTGTGACTGAGCACGATAATAACAGCAGAAATGTCGAAGAAATCATAGAAGAACTGATGCAGGACGAAACGAATCAGGTGCAGGATGAAGCGACAGAACTGGCAGAAGATAAAACAGCTTTGGAACATGAAGAAGCACCGGAAACTTGTCAAGATGATGAAAAACAGGAAGGCAAGTTGTTTAAAAAGAAAGAAAAGCCAGATAAAAAGCATGATAAACTAAAAGAAAAAGTGAATGAACTGGAAGACAAAGTCATGCGCCAGATGGCTGAATTTGAAAATTTCAGAAAAAGATCTGAAAAAGAAAAATCAGCAATGTTCGACATGGGAGCAAAAAGTGTAGTTGAAAAAATACTTCCGGTCGTAGATAATTTTGAGAGAGGTCTTCAGGCAATTCCAGAAGAAGAAAAAGGAAGTGCATTTTCAGATGGAATGCTTATGATCTATAAGCAGTTAATGTCTAATCTTGAAGAGATCGGAGTCAAACCGATTGAAGCAGTCGGAAGCGAATTTAATCCTGATTTCCATAATGCAGTCATGCAGGTGGAAAGTGAAGAATTTGACAGTGGTATTGTGGCACAGGAACTTCAGAGAGGTTATTTGTACCGTGAAAGTGTTGTAAGACACAGTATGGTCGCCGTAGTACAATAAAACAACCGGGAACGGATCATCGGATATAACAAACGAAATCAATCATCTTATATGGAGGATAAAGCAATGGGAAAAATAATTGGTATCGACTTAGGAACAACAAACAGCTGTGTTGCCGTAATGGAAGGTGGTAAACCAACTGTTGTTGCAAATACAGAGGGCGCAAGAACAACACCTTCTGTCGTAGCATTTACAAAAACAGGCGAAAGACTTGTAGGAGAACCTGCAAAACGTCAGGCTGTCACAAACTCAGAAAAGACCATTTCATCGATTAAAAGAGATATGGGTACGGACCGTGGCAGAACGATTGACGACAAAAAATATTCACCACAGCAGATTTCAGCTATGATTCTTCAGAAACTGAAAGCAGATGCGGAGAGCTATCTTGGAGAAACTGTCAATGAAGCTGTTATCACAGTTCCGGCATACTTCAACGATGCACAGAGACAGGCGACAAAAGATGCTGGTAAAATTGCTGGACTTGATGTAAAACGTATTATCAATGAGCCAACAGCTGCAGCACTTGCATATGGTCTTGATAATGAAAAAGAACAGAAGATCATGGTATATGATCTTGGTGGCGGTACTTTTGACGTTTCTATTATTGATATTGGCGATGGCGTTATAGAAGTTCTTGCAACAAGTGGAGATAACAGACTCGGTGGTGATGATTTTGACGCAAGAATTACAGATTACATGCTTGCTGAGTTCAAGAAAATGGAAGGTGTAGATCTTTCTAACGATAAAATGGCACTTCAGAGATTAAAAGAAGCTGCTGAAAAAGCAAAAAAAGAATTATCAGCTGCAACAACAACAAATATCAATCTGCCATTTATCACCGCAACAGCAGAAGGTCCTAAGCACTTTGATATGAATCTTACAAGAGCAAAATTTGACGAACTTACTCATGATCTTGTTGAAAGAACTGCAGTTCCAGTTCAGAATGCATTAAAAGATGCAGGTATTTCTGCAAGTGAACTTGGTAAAGTATTACTTGTTGGTGGTTCAACACGTATTCCTGCAGTACAGGATAAAGTAAAACTTCTGACAGGACATGAACCAAGCAAAACACTCAATCCTGATGAGTGTGTTGCAATCGGTGCAGCGATCCAGGGTGGCAAACTTGCCGGAGATGCAGGTGCAGGAGATATCCTTCTTCTTGATGTTACACCACTTTCACTTTCCATTGAGACAATGGGCGGTGTTGCTACAAGACTGATCGAAAGAAATACGACCATTCCTACCAAGAAAAGCCAGATCTTCTCTACAGCAGCTGACAATCAGACTGCAGTTGACATCCACGTTGTGCAGGGTGAAAGACAGTTCGCAAAAGATAATAAATCATTAGGTCAGTTCAGACTGGATGGAATTCCACCAGCAAGACGTGGTGTGCCACAGGTCGAAGTTACATTTGACATTGATGCAAATGGTATTGTTAACGTAAAAGCGAAAGACCTTGGAACTGGAAAAGAACAGCATATTACAATCACTGCAAGCTCAAATATGTCAGATGATGATATTGATAAAGCGGTCAGAGAAGCGGCTGAATTTGAAACACAGGACAAAAAACGTAAAGAAGCAATCGATGCAAGAAACGATGCAGACTCTTTTGTTTTCCAGACGGAAAAAGCACTTGGTGAAGTTGGAGACAAGATCGATGCAAATGATAAAGCAGCCCTTGAGGCAGATCTTGCAGGTCTGAAAGATCTTTTGGAGAAAACAAAAGACGTGGAAATGACAGAGGACCAGGTCGCTGAGATGAAAGCATCACAGGAAAAACTGATGGCAAGTGCACAGAATCTGTTCGCAAAAATGTATGAGCAGTCACAGGCTTCAGGAGCAGGTCCGGACATGGGATTCCAGGAAGGTCCTGACATGAATCAGGGACCAGCTGATGATGTTGTTGACGGAGATTACAGAGAAGTATAATAAGTGGAATAAGGGGTCAATTATTGACCCCTATATCCATTTTGAAGGGGTAATAAAATGGCAGATCAAAAGAGAGATTATTACGAGGTTCTTGGCCTTGACAGAAGTGCTGACGAAGCAGCGATCAAAAAGGCGTACAGATCCCTTGCAAAAAAATATCATCCTGACATGAATCCAGGTGACCAGGATGCTGAAAAAAAATTCAAAGAAGCTTCAGAAGCATATGCAGTATTAAGTGATCCGGAAAAGAAACGCCAGTATGACCAGTTTGGACATTCTGCATTTGACGGTGGTTCAGGCGGATTTGGTGGATTTGATTTTAACGGAGCTGATTTTGGGGATATCTTCGGGGATATTTTCGGTGACCTGTTTGGCGGCGGACGATCCAGAAGACCGAATAATGGACCTGCAAAGGGAGCAAATATCAGGACCAGCATCAGGATCACATTTGAAGAAGCAGTTTTTGGCATAGAAAAAGAACTGGATCTGACACTGAAAGACACATGTAATACATGCCACGGCTCTGGTGCAAAACCAGGGACAAATCCGGAGACTTGTTCAAAATGTGGTGGTAAAGGTCAGGTCGTATTTACGCAGCAGTCTTTTTTTGGAACAGTAAGGAATGTTCAGACCTGTCCTGAATGTGGCGGAAGTGGAAAAGTGGTCAAAGAAAAATGCCCTGACTGTCACGGAAGCGGCTATATTGCAAATCGCAAAAAGATTCAGGTCTCCATACCGGCGGGTATTGATAATGGACAGAGCGTCCGGATCAGAGACAAGGGTGAACCAGGAATGAATGGTGGACCGCGAGGCGATCTGCTGGTTGAGATCATTGTTCAGAGACATCCGATTTTCCAGAGACAGGAATATAATATTTTTTCAACAGTTCCAATGTCATTTCCTGTAGCGGCACTTGGTGGAGAGATCATCATTGATACTGTAGATGGAAAAGTGGCATATGAAGTCAAACCGGGCACACAGACTGACACCAAAGTAAGACTGAAAGGAAAGGGTGTCCCGACTCTTCGTAATAAAGAGATCAGAGGCGATCATTACATCACACTTGTTGTACAGGTACCAGATAAAATCTCTAATGAAGCAAAAGAAGCGCTGAAACTCTATGATGATGCAATGGGTGGAACACTCCATGCTGTAAAAAATACAGGAACAGATTCAGAGTCCCAGGATAAAGATAAGAAAAAGAAGGGCTTTTGGAAAAACTAAAACAATGAGGGGTGTCCCGCCAGTAGGGACATCCCCTTTCGTGTGTGAGGAACCTTATGAAATGGAAAAGAATTACAGTGAAAACAATTACATCTGCTGAAGATGTGATCATCAGTATGTTATATGATGTTGGACTGGAAGGAGCACAGATTGAAGATAAAGTGCCGCTTACAGCAGAAGACAAAGAAAGAATGTTCATTGACATCATGCCGGAAATGCCTGAAGATGACGGTATCGCGTATTTGAACTTTTTTGTCGAAGAAGATGAAAATACCGATCTTGAGGATATTGTGGCAAGAGCAAAAGAAGTCTTGGATGAACTAAAAGATTTTATGGAGATCGGAGAGGGCAGTATCAGAATCTCTGAAACAGAGGATAAAGACTGGATCAACAATTGGAAACAATTCTTTCACCAGTTCTCAATAGAAGATCTTCTTGTCGTACCATCGTGGGAAGAGCCCATTCACCCTGAACAGTATCAAAAATTGCTCCGGATCGATCCGGGAACGGCATTCGGAACAGGAATGCATGCCACAACACAGCTATGCATCAGACAGATCTTACAATATGTCACACCACAGACTAAAATTCTTGACATTGGATGTGGCAGTGGTATTCTTGGTATCATAGCGTTAATGTATGGTGCTGATTCAGCTTATGGAACTGATCTTGACCCATGTGCGATCGAAGCAAGCCTTGACAATATGAAGGTGAATGGCATTGACCAGAATAAATTTCCAGTCGTAATCGGTAATATCATCACAGATGAGGATGTTAGAAGTACAGCTGGTTTTGAGAAATATGATATCGTGGCAGCAAATATTCTTGCTGAAGTGTTGCTCGACCTGACGCCTCAGGCAGTCAGACATTTAAAAAAGGGTGGGGTCTATATTACCTCAGGTATCATTGAAGGAAAAGAAGAACTTGTAAAGAATGCTGTGGTGAAAGCCGGGCTTGAAATTCTTTCTGTCACAAGACAGGGAGAATGGTTCTGTGTTACAGCAAGAAAGTAGCGGAGGAGCGTATGTATCGTTTTTTTGTTTCGTCTGACCAGATTCATGAAAAAGATATTATCATAACAGGAGCTGATGTAAATCATATCAAAAATGTACTAAGAATGAAGAATGGTGAAGAAATTGCAGTCAGCAACGGAACAGATCCAGCTGAGTACAGGTGCCTGATTCGTGAGATCACGGAAGATGAAGTGCACTGCAGCATTATTTTTGTGAAAGAAGAGGGTGTTGAACTTCCTGTATCAGTCACCCTGTATCAGGGGTTGCCAAAATCAGATAAGATGGAATGGATCATCCAAAAGGCAGTAGAACTTGGTGTTAGCAGGATCATTCCGGTCGCAACAGGAAGAAGCATTGTAAAGCTGGATTCTAAAAAAGCATTATCCAAGCAGGAACGCTGGCAGCAGATCGCCATAGCAGCAGCAAAACAGAGCAAAAGAGGTATCATCCCTGAAGTTGGACCTGTTATGAGTATGAAGGAAGCGTTGAAAGATGCATCCAGCATGGAACATAAGCTGATTCCCTATGAAATGTCGGAAGATGCAATGAAACATACAAGGAACCTGATCAGTCAGATTCAGAGTGGAGAGCAGGTTGCTGTTTTTATCGGACCGGAAGGCGGATTTGAAGAAAAAGAAATTGAAGCAGCCTGCAAGGAAGGGTTTAATACGATCACACTTGGCAAGCGGATTCTGAGAACGGAAACAGCTGGAATGACAGTTCTGGCATGGCTGATCTATCAGTTGGAGGATTAATGGAAGTATATTTAGACAATTCTGCCACAACGAAATGCACAAAAGCTGTTGTGGAACGAATGAATCACATTATGCTGGAAGAATATGGGAACCCTTCCAGCCTGCACAATATGGGGATGCATGCTGAAAAGCAGATCAAAGAAGCAAAAATGGTCATAGCATCATCAATGAAAGTAAAAGAGAAAGAGATCATCTTTACCTCTGGAGGAACGGAATCTGACAATCTGGCAATCATTGGAGCCGCCAGGGCAGCAGCCAGAAGAGGGAAACATTTGATCACGACACAGATTGAACATCCGGCAGTACTGGAGTCGATGAAGTATCTGAACGAAGAGGGATTTGAGATCAGTTATCTGCCGGTAAATGCAGAGGGTGTTCTGTCTATAGAAGACCTGAAAAATACGATCAGGGAAGACACGATTCTCGTGTCCATCATGCACACAAATAATGAGATCGGGTCAATTCAGCCGATTCATGAAATTGGCACCTGGCTGAAACAAAACAGACCGGATATCATTTTTCATGTGGATGCAGTTCAGGGATATGGAAAAGCCAGGATCTATCCTTCCAGAAGCGGTATTGATCTTTTATCGGTCAGTGCACATAAAATACATGGACCAAAGGGTGTGGGATTTCTATACTGTAATGAAAAGACAAGAATTCTCCCGCTACTTTTTGGTGGCGGACAGCAGAATGCCATCAGACCAGGAACGGAGAATGTAGCAGGAATTGCTGGACTTGCGCAGGCAGTACAGGAGATCTATCAGAATCTTGACCAGGATATCCTGAGAATGGAGCAATTGCGCCAGTTGCTGATCAGTGAAGTATGTAAATTAGATGGGGTCACGGTGAATGGATCAAAAACAGGTGCACCGCATATTGTAAGTCTTTCTGTTGCAGATGTCAGAAGTGAGGTATTATTACATGCGTTGGAAAGTGAAGGGATCTATATCTCATCAGGAAGTGCCTGTGCTTCAAATCATCCAAGCGTATCAGATACGCTGAAAGCGATTGGACTGAAAAAAGAACTCCTTGATAAAACGGTGCGTTTCAGCCTGTCTAACACAACGACAGAGGAAGAAATACGCTATACAATCAACAAGTTGTGTGATATGATACCAATGCTTCGGAAATTTACCAGACACTGAAAGCCGGGTTTATGGCAGCAGTGATATAAGAGAGGATTACCAATGTTCAAGGCTTTTTTAATTAAGTATGCAGAAATAGGTGTGAAAGGCAAAAACAGATATCTGTTCGAAGATGCACTGGTCCGTCAGATCAGGATTGCATTAAAAAGATGTGAAGGTGAATTCAAAGTTCATAAAACGCAGGGAAGAATTTATGTAGAAGTCCTATCTGATTATGACTATGATGAGACGGTAGAGCAGCTTAAGACAGTATTTGGAATTGTTGGAATTTGTCCAGTCGTTCATGTAGAAGATGAAGGATTTGAAAAATTATGTGAAGATGTGATCGCATATATAGAGAAGGTTCATCCGGAAAAGAACCTGACATTTAAAGTACTTGCAAGAAGAGCAAGAAAGAATTATCCACTTGAGTCCATGGAAATCAACAGAGAACTTGGTGGAGTGATTCTGAAGGCATTTCCTGAAATGAAAGTAGATGTTCATGACCCTGAGATCATTCTCCATGTGGAAATCAGAGAAAAAATATATATTTACTCCAAAGTAATTCCGGGACCTGGCGGAATGCCGATCGGAACAGCTGGAAATGCCATGCTTTTGCTGTCCGGAGGAATCGATTCCCCGGTTGCAGGGTATATGATTGCCAAAAGAGGCGTCCAGATCGATGCGGTTTATTTTCATGCACCTCCTTATACAAGTGAGCGCGCAAAACAGAAAGTTGTAGATCTGGCAAAACTGATTTCTGTCTATACCGGTCCGATCCGTCTTAATATCATTAATTTCACAGATATTCAGCTTTATATTTATGAACAGTGCCCACATGAGGAACTGACCATTATCATGCGCCGCTATATGATGAAGATCGCTGAGAGAATTGCAATTGATTCTGACTGCATCGGTCTGATCACAGGAGAAAGTATTGCGCAGGTCGCTTCACAGACGCTGCATAGCCTGGTTGCTACGAATGAAGTGTGTACGTTACCTGTATACAGACCGCTTATCGGATTTGACAAACAGGAAATCGTAGAAATATCACATAAGATCAACACTTATGAGACCTCGATCCTTCCGTTTGAAGATTGCTGTACCATATTTGTGGCAAAACATCCTGTAACAAAACCAAGTCTTAAAATGATCAAACTTCATGAAAAAGATCTTGAAGAAAAAATTGATGAAATGGTCGATACTGCGATCAGTACAAGAGAAATTCTGATCTGTAAGAAAGAGACTGTATAATAGAATAAGAAAGACAAGATGAAATGGTAAATCAATTCATCTTGTCATAAATAAAAAAAGCAAGAGAATCTCTTGCTTTTTATGAATCGTATTAAATTAATGTTTGTTCGATTAGATGATATAAGGATTTAATACAGCTAATACTTCGTCAATCGTTTCTTCTGCGTGGATGTTTAAATCTATAGGTTTAGATAAATCCAGGCTGAAGATGCCCATAATGGATTTCGCGTCGATCACATATCTTCCGGATACTAAATCAAAATCATAATCGAATTTTGTAACGTCGTTAACAAATGATTTAACTTTGTCAATGGAATTTAATGAAATCTGTACTGTTTTCATTTAGAATACCTCCTTGGTTTTTGCATACCTTCTGAATTAATACTAAAGGTTTCAATGTTAAAAGTCAATGATAAAACAGTACAAAAAAAGAAAGGATTAATATGAAAAGTGTAGCATTACATAATCTGGGATGTAAAGTGAATGCTTATGAAATAGATGTCATGCAACAATTGTTACAAGAAAAAGGATACAAAATTGTACCATTTGACGAAAAAGCTGATATATATATTGTAAATACATGCACAGTAACGAATATTGCAGACAGAAAGAGCCGTCAAATGCTCCATAAAGCAAAAAAGATGAATCCCGAAGCGATTGTTGTGGCGACTGGCTGTTATGTACAGGCGGATTCTGAAATTGTGGAAAAAGATGAAGCAATTGACCTGGCAATTGGAAACAATAAAAAGGGAGAAGTGGTCAGGATCATTGAGGAATATCTGTCAGAACATAGAGCGAGCGATACCATGATCGATATTAATCATACAGACAGATATGAAGAACTTGAATTAAAGAAGACTGCAGACCATACACGTGCTTACATAAAAGTACAGGATGGATGTAATCAGTTCTGTTCTTATTGCATCATTCCGTATGCCCGAGGCCGTGTCAGAAGCAGAAGACCGGAACAGGTAATAGAAGAGGTCGAAGGGCTTGTGCGTTCGGGTTATAAAGAGATCGTTCTGACAGGAATTCATCTCAGTTCATATGGGATCGATTTTATACATAAAGACTCAGAGGATTATCTGGAACAGGGAATGAACGAAAAAGATATTGCACAAAAAAGAGGATACCTGCTCCAACTGATTGGCAGTCTGAATGAACTGGAAGGACTTGAACGTATTCGTCTTGGTTCACTTGAACCCAGAATCATAACAGAAGATTTTGCGCTCTCTCTATCGAAACTTGATAAGATCTGTCCGCATTTTCACCTTTCTCTTCAGAGCGGAAGTGACAGTGTATTAAAGCGAATGAACCGTAAATACAATACACAGGAATATGCCAATACAGTCGAGATCCTCAGAAGATATTTTAATGACCCGGCGATTACGACGGATGTTATTGTTGGTTTTCCGGGAGAAACCAGGGAAGAATTTGAGGAGACCAGAAAATTCGTTTCAGAAATCGGTTTTTTTGAGATGCATATATTTAAGTACTCCAAGAGAAAAGGAACAACAGCAGCTGTGATGAAGGATCAGGTATCCGATCAGGATAAAAATGAAAGAAGTGAACAACTGCTTGCAATAGAATCACAAATGTCTGAAACATATCGTCTGTCAATGATAGGGAAGACTGTGATGACTTTATTTGAAGAAAAAAAGCAGATCGGAGACCGTATGCTTTGGATCGGACATACTCCTGAATATGTTAAGATCGGTGTGGAATCTGATGAAGATCTTGCAAATAGAATTCTTCCATGCATGGTGAGTGGACCTGTTCTGGGAGGAATCTGCATTGCAAAAACAGGCAATTTTTGATGGGGCATTGAATTTTAACCCCAATTAGAGTAATATAGGAATAGATTGACAATTGTTTATAAATTTGAAAAGGGCGTGATAATATGAAAGATTTGGGGAATACACAGTACTTTAAAGTTGAAACTGAACCGGAAACAGGAGTGAAGGTGATCCTTTCATCTGTTTATGAGGCATTGACAGAGAAGGGCTATAATCCAGTGAACCAGATCGTCGGTTATATCATGTCGGGAGATCCAACATATATCACCAGCCATAAGAATGCGAGAAGCCTGATCATGAAGGTGGAACGTGATGAGCTGGTAGAAGAAATGTTGAAAGAGTACATCAGGAACAATAACTGGAAGTAGTGCTACCCTGATGAGTGTAAATAATCACTGCGTGCAGTGAACATATAAGGAGAATCCCCATGAAAATAATGGGACTTGATTTTGGTTCGAAAACAGTAGGTGTTGCAATCAGTGATTCATTGCTGATCACAGCACAGGGAGTTGAAATAATCAGAAGAAATGAAGAAAATAAGCTAAGACAGACACTTGCAAGGATCGAAGCACTGATCGAACAGAACGATGTAAGGGAAATCGTACTTGGATACCCTAAAAATATGAATGATACACTTGGTGAAAGAGTCGTAAAGACGGAAGAGTTCAAAGAAAAACTTGAAAGACGTACCGGACTTCCGGTAATTCTGTGGGATGAAAGACTTACGACTGTAGCAGCAGACAAAGCTATGATGGAAGCTGGAATCAGAAGAGAAGACAGAAGCAGTCATGTTGATAAAGTAGCGGCAGTTCTGATCTTACAGGGTTATCTTGACTGGAAGAGCCATCAGAATGCAAAAGAAGAACAGGAGTAACAAGTGGAAAAAATAACATTTGTAACAGAAGATGGTGAATCCGTTGAATTTTTTGTTGTAGAACAGACACGGATCAGTGGTGTGAACTATCTGCTTGTAGCAGACCAGGAAGAAGGAGACGGAAATGCTCTGATCCTAAAAGATACATCCGGTGAGGAAGATGCTGAAAGTATTTATACGATCGTATCTGATGATGAGGAATTGAATGCAGTAGCAGATATTTTTACAAGTTTACTGGATGAAATTGAATTAGAACAATAAAAGCGGCATGGGGAAGTGAAATGTCGATTACAACAGATAAATTTAAAGCAATATTAAAAGAAAACGGTGTAAAGGTCACAACGCAGAGAATACTAGTGCTTGAGGCCTTATCTTCCTGCCCTGACGGACATCTTACGGCAGAGGAGATTTATGATTTGGTAAGAGCAGCTTATCCTGAAATAGGACTGGCTACTGTATATAGAACAATACAATTACTTTTAGAGTTACATCTGATTGATCGGATCAATCTGGATGATGGGTTTGTGCGCTATGAGATCGGTGAAATGAAGGAAAGCAGAACCAGGCATCACCATCACCATTTGATTTGCAGACAGTGTGGAAAAGTGGTTTCGTTTCAGGATGACCTGTTAGAGGAACTGGAAGAGAAAATCCAAAAGACCATGCATTTTACGGTCTCTGATCACGAGGTGAAGCTTTATGGGTATTGTGAAGAATGTAGGAGGAAAATTGATTGAAACAAAAGAAAAATGAAAATGGGTCCAAACTTAAAGTCATTCCGATTGGAGGACTTGAGCAGATTGGGCTTAACATTACTGCCTTTGAATATGAAGACAGTATTGTTGTAGTGGATTGCGGGCTGAGCTTTCCGGCAGATGATATGCTGGGAATCGATCTTGTTATTCCGGATGTAACATACCTAAAAGATAATATTCATAAAGTGAAAGGCTTTGTATTTACACATGGACATGAAGATCATATAGGTGCACTTCCTTATATACTGAAAGAGCTGAGCGTCCCTCTTTATGCGACCAGACTGACTATGGGACTGATCGAAAATAAATTAAAAGAACATAACCTTCTTGGAAATACAAGAAGAAAAGTAGTAAAATTTGGACAGATCATAACACTGGGTAACTTTAGGATCGAGTTTATTAAAACAAATCACAGCATTGTGGATGCAGCAGCACTTGCTATTTATTCACCTGCAGGAACAGTCATTCATACAGGGGATTTTAAAGTAGATTATACACCTGTATTTGGAGATGCGATCGATCTCCAGAGATTTGCAGAACTTGGGAAAAAAGGCGTACTTGCACTGATGTGTGACAGCACAAACGCTGAGAGACCCGGATTTACACAATCCGAAAAAACACTGGGCAGAATTTTTGATAATCTGTTTACCGAAAATAAAAATACCAGAATTATTATTGCGACGTTTGCATCGAATGTTGATCGTGTTCAGCAGATCATAAACTCGGCTTATAAATTTGGAAGAAAAGTAGTGGTCGAAGGCAGAAGTATGGTCAATATTATAGAAACCGCTTCAAATCTTGGATGTCTCCATGTGCCAGACAATACATTAATAGATATAGAACAACTGAAAAATTACCCAAAAGACCAGACTGTCATCATTACAACGGGCAGTCAGGGCGAAAGTATGGCAGCACTCAGCCGTATGGCGGGAAGTACACACAGAAAAGTTACGATCGGACCTGGAGATACCGTCATCTTCTCCTCCCATCCGATTCCTGGAAATGAAAAAGCGGTCACAAAAGTAATTAATGAACTTTCCAGAAAAGGTGCAGATGTTATTTTCCAGGATGCACATGTATCTGGACATGCATGTCAGGAAGAAATCAAACTGATCTATACACTGACACAGCCAAAGTATGCGATTCCGGTTCACGGAGAATATAAACATTTAAAAGCGCAGGCTAAGATAGCAACTGATCTTGGAATTGAAAAGGAAAATGTTTTCATATTAAGTTCGGGTGATGTGCTGGAACTTTGCGATGAAAGTGCTATCGTAACAGGTAAAGTACAGGTTGGAACAATATTGGTCGATGGACTTGGAGTCGGAGATGTTGGAAATATTGTGTTGCGTGACAGACAGCATCTTGCTGAAGACGGCATTATGATCGTAGTTATGGGATTTGACCGCGCAAGCAATGAAATTGTATCAGGACCTGATATTGTTTCCAGAGGATTTGTATATGTCAGAGAATCTGATGAACTGATGGATGAAGCAAGACGTGTCGTGGACGAAGCAATTGTAAAATGTATCAGCAGACATGTAACAGACTGGGGCAAGATCAAATCTATCACGAAGGATGCACTCAGTGAATATATTTGGAAAAAAACAAAAAGACGTCCAATGATATTACCAATCATCATGGATATTTCCTAATCCAGAGGAGTTTTATGGCAGATATAAAAAGAGCCACGGAAGATTTTGCAGCAGCAATTAAAAGTACAGATGTCTACAGACACTATTTACAAATGAAGGAAAAAGTTAAGGCATATCCTGAATTAAAAGAAAAGATCGATGAATTCAGATGGAAGAACTTTGAGCTGCAGACAAATTGTGAACAGGATGAGCTTTACTATAGAATGGAACTGTTTGAAAAAGAATATGAGGAATTCAGAAAGAATCCTCTTGTAAATGAATTCCTGACTGCAGAACTCAGTTTCTGCAGAATGATGCAACAGGTCTATAGTGATATTGCAGATAAAATGGATTTTGAGTAAAGCCTGGCGGATCACGTAGGCAGGAATGGAGATAAGCAGAATGGATGGTGGCAGAATAACCGGTACGATTGCCGGAACACTGATCAAGACAGCAATTCTGATCGTAATGGTATTTGGGATTTATAAAATGGCGATTGGAGCATATGAATTCGGGTACAGAGTTTTTGCAGAACCTGCGATGTCAGAAGAACCGGGAATCACGATCAGTGTTTCTATAACGGAAGATATGGACACAATGGCGGTCGGAAAGCTTCTGGAAAGCAAAGGACTGATTCGCGATGCAAGACTTTTTTATGTTCAGGAGATCGTATCTGAATATAAAGATAAAATTCAGCCGGGCATTTTTGAATTGAAAACATCAATGACTGCAGAAGAAATTCTGACTGTTCTCGGAGCAAATTCTGATGATGCGTCTGAAACTGAGGAGATTGAGGAATGACCCATGACAGAATGCTGACTTTCATAGATTCTCTGTATTCAGGGAACACCCCATTTCTTGAAGAACTGGAAAAAAGCTCTCTGGAAGAAGGGGTTCCGATCATCAGAAAGCCTACACAGGCACTTCTTCGTTTCTTTATGGAAAAAGATCATCCCAAAAACATACTGGAAGTTGGCTGTGCTGTTGGATTTTCAGCAATTCTGATGTGTGAACATGCAGGTCCGGAATGTAAGCTGACAACAATTGAAAAGTATGAAAAGAGAATCCCTCTTGCAATTGAAAATTTTGAAAAAGCTGGAATGGAAGACAGGATCACGCTTTTAGAAGGAGATGCGACAGATATTTTAGCCGGTCTCGACGGTGCCTATGATTTCATTTTTATGGATGCTGCAAAAGCGCAGTATATTAGATTTCTACCTGATGTGATCAGACTTTTAAAAGAGGGCGGAATCCTCCTGTCTGATAATGTTCTTCAGGAAGGTGAGATCCTGGAATCAAGATATGCCGTAACAAGGCGGAACCGTACGATTCATTCGAGGATGCGGGAGTATCTTTATGAGATCACCCATCATGAGATGCTGGAAACAGTCATTCTTCCGATTGGAGATGGCGTTACGGTAAGTGTTAAAAAGAAAGGGAAACAGAATGACGAACAACAGGAAAAAGCCTGAACTTTTGATTCCGGCGAGCAGCCTGGAAGTATTAAAGACCGCAGTTGCATTTGGAGCTGATGCGGTATATATTGGTGGCGAGTCCTTTGGACTTCGCGCAAAAGCAAAAAATTTCAGCAATGAGGATATGGCAGAAGGAATCCGGTTTGCACATGAACATGGCAGGAAGGTTTATGTAACTGCAAATATTTTTGCACATAATGAAGATCTTTCCGGCGCTGAGAACTATTTCAGAGAGTTGAAAGAAATGAGACCTGACGCCCTGATCATATCGGATCCAGGTATGTTCATGACAGCAAAGGAAATTTGTCCTGAGATCGAGATCCATATCAGTACGCAGGCTAATAATACAAATTATAAAACCTATCAGTTCTGGGAGAAGATGGGTGCGACCAGAGTAGTGTCTGCAAGAGAACTTTCCCTTGCGGAGATCCGTGATATCAGGGAGCATATTTCGCCTGAAATGGAAATTGAAAGTTTTATTCATGGAGCAATGTGTATCTCTTATTCGGGTCGTTGTCTCTTAAGTAATTATTTTACCGGAAGAGATGCCAATAAGGGAGAATGCACGCATCCCTGTCGATGGAAATATTCCATTGTAGAAGAAACACGTCCCGGTGAATATATGCCGGTCTATGAAAATGAGCGTGGTACCTATATCTTTAATTCAAAAGATCTCTGTATGATCGAATATATTCCGGAAGTTCTGGCGGCGGGAATTGACAGCCTCAAGATTGAAGGCAGAATGAAAACAGCGCTTTATGTGGCAACTGTTGCAAGAACCTACCGAAAAGCAATTGATGACTTTCTTGAATCAGAAGAAAAATACCGTGCGAATATGGACTGGTATAAAAGTGAGATCGCAAAATGTACCTACCGTCAGTTCACGACCGGTTTTTATTTTGGGAAACCTGATGAGACTACGCAGATCTATGATACAAATACTTATATTAATGAGTATATTTATCTTGGAATGGTAAATAAAATTGATGATAATGGCATGATCGTAACGGAACAGAGAAACAAATTTTCTGTTGGAGATGAAATTGAGATCATGAAGCCTGATGGAAGCAATATTTCGACCAGAGTGCTGGAATTGCTCGATGAAGAAGGGAACCAGATGGAAAATGCACCACATCCAAAACAAAAGTTACTACTTCGTCTTGATCAGTCAGCTTCTGAAAATGATATATTAAGAGTAAAAAAGTAAAAATTTCATTGTGAAAATTGTTTGACGATTGAGGTTGTCACAGTGTACAATATGGTCGTTATGTAGAAAAACGATTTTTTTTGAAATGGGACTTGCTTTTTTTGATTGATTAATGTATCTTAATAAAAAATGAAGTTAACCTTCAAAACTTAATACAAGATACAGTGAACAATGGTGTTCCGAAAAAAATAATTATTTTTTTACGGGCACCTTTTTCTTTTTTTTTAGGCAAAGTGGTAAAGTTCAGGTATCTGAAAATGTGAAAGGGAGAATAAAAATGAGCGAAGTTATGAATGTGGAAGCTATTTTTGCTGAGAACGTATTTACACTCGGTACAATGAAACAAAGACTTACCAAAAAAGTATATTCAGAAGTAAAAAAAGTAATGGATTTTGGTGGAGAATTATCACCTGAGGCAGCTGATGTTGTTGCAAAAGCAATGAAAGACTGGGCTGTTGAAAAGGGAGCAACACATTATACACACTGGTTCCAGCCACTGACAGGAATCACTGCAGAAAAGCATGATTCTTTTGTTACCCATCCGGATGCTGATGGAAAAATGCTCATGGAATTTTCCGGTAAAGAGCTTATTAAAGGGGAACCGGACGCTTCTTCATTCCCTTCAGGCGGACTTCGCGCGACATTTGAAGCCAGAGGATATACAGCATGGGATATTACATCACCAGCATTTATTAAAGAAGCAGCTACAGGTCCCATCCTTTGCATCCCAACAGCTTTCTGTTCTTATAAAGGAGAAGCTCTCGATAAAAAGACTCCTCTCTTAAGATCCATGGAAGCATTGAGCACACAGGCACTTCGTATCGTAAGATTATTTGGCAATACGACTGCAACAAAAGTAACAGCATCTGTAGGTGCAGAACAGGAATACTTCCTTGTTGACAGTGCGAAGGCACTTTTACGTGAAGACATCTTGTTTGCAGGAAGAACATTATTCGGTGCACCAGCACCAAAAGGCCAGGAACTTGAAGATCATTACTTTGGTGTCATCAGAGAGCGTATTGGCGCATATATGAAAGATCTGAATAAAGAACTTTGGAAATTAGGCGTAACTGCTAAGACACAGCATAATGAAGTTGCACCTGCACAGCACGAACTCGCACCTGTTTATGAAACAGCGAATATAGCAGTTGACCACAACCAGATCGTAATGGAAACAATGAAACGTGTTGCGGGATATCATGGTCTCAGATGTATGCTCCATGAAAAACCATTTGCTGGTGTGAATGGATCAGGAAAACATGACAACTGGTCAATTACAACTGATAATGGAGTAAACCTGCTTGAACCAGGAACATCACCAAATGAAAACATTCAGTTCTTACTGGTACTTGCATGTATTTTAAAAGCAGTAGATACTCACGCAGATCTGTTAAGACAGAGCGCATCCAATGTTGGAAATGATCACAGACTTGGTGCAAATGAAGCACCTCCGGCAATCATTTCAGTATTCCTTGGGGAACAGCTTGAAGACGTTGTAAAACAGCTTGTTGAAACTGGTATTGCAGCTACCTGCAAAGAAGGTGGAATGCTTGCAACGGGTGTATCGACCATTCCGGATTTCCAAAAAGATGCAACAGACAGAAACCGTACATCACCATTTGCATTCACAGGCAATAAATTCGAATTCCGTATGGTAGGTTCATCTGACTCGATTGCAAGCCCTAACACAACATTAAATGCAATTGTTGCTGAAGCATTTTGTGAAGCAGCTGATATTCTTGAAAAAGCAGAAGACTTTGATCTTGCAGTACATGATCTGATCAAAGAATATGTGACAAAACATCAGAGAATTATTTTCAACGGAAATGGATATTCAGAAGAATGGGTACATGAAGCGGAGAGAAGAGGTCTTCCTAATATTGCATCCATGGTTGAAGCTGTTGATACACTTACAACAGAAAAATCTATTAAACTTTTTGAAAAATTCTGTATCTTTACAAAAGCAGAGCTGGAATCCCGTGAAGAAGTTTTATACGAAACCTATTCTAAGAACATCAACATTGAAGCGCTGACCATGATCGATATGGCATCCAAACAGATCATACCAGCAGTTGTAAAATACACAAGAGAACTTGCAGATACAATTCTTGCAGTAAAGGCAGCAGGGGCAGATGTATCAGTTCAGGAAGAAATGCTCAAAGAAGTAAGTGTTCTGTTAAAAGAAACACAGACAGCTCTTTCTAATCTGAAAGCAGTAGAGACAGAAGCAGGAATGATTACAGAAGCAAAAGAACTTGCTTTCTTCTATAAAGATAAAGTGACTGTAGCAATGCAGGCGCTCCGCACACCTGTTGATGCTTTAGAAATGATCGTTGATAAAAAAGTATGGCCAATGCCTACTTATGCAGATCTTATTTTTGAAGTATAAGGATACATAAGGTTACATAACCTGGAATAAAAAAGTAGAAAATATTTAAAAAAGTACTTGATTTTAAAAAAAAGATAAGATATACTATCTGAGTGCGATTCACTAGGAAACGCACTCAGAAAATTTTGGGCTATCGCCAAACGGTAAGGCAACGGACTCTGACTCCGTCACTCAAGGTTCGAATCCTTGTAGCCCAGCTAAGTGTTCCTGATATTCAGGAGCACTATTTTTTTATGTCAGTATTGTCTACCGGAAGAGAGGATGGAATCATGTATACCTATCAGGCAAGAGTTAGATTTAGTGAAACAGACCAGAATGGACAATTGACTCCCGGAGCGATCCTGGACTATTTTCAGGACACGACTTCCTTCGAGGCGGAAGACAGTGGAATTGGAATCTCCTATCTGGAAGAGAATCATTGTGGCTGGTTGTTATCGGGTTGGCAGGTTCAGATAGAACGATATCCTGTCATGGGAGAATGGATCAAAGTTGGTACGTTTCCATATGACTTTAAGAACTTTTATGGAATGCGTAATTTTTTCCTTGAAGATGCTTCTGGGAAAGTGATCGCAAAAGCTAACACGATCTGGACTTTTATGGACAGGGATAAAGGAAGTCCAGCCAGAATTACAGAAGAAATTCTTTCTTTTTATACGCTTTGTCAAAAACTGGAGATGGAATATGAACCTAGAAAAATTGATATTCCGGAGCAGATGACACGAAAAGAACCTGTTGAGATCAAAGCGCATCATCTTGATACCAATGGACATATGAATAATGCACAATATGTAAAAGTTGCGCAGGAAATTGCAGAGATAAAAAAGATAGAGTCACTACGCGCTGATTACAGAAAGTCGGCATTGCCCGGTGACAGTATGATTCCTTATGTAGGAATCAGCAGTATAAATGAAAAGACAACGCACACAGTCTGTTTTAAAGATTCTTGTGGAACTATCTATGCAATAGTAGAATTTAGATAAAAAATGTGGTAGTATATCAGTAGCCGTTACCATTGCGCTACAATTTGGAAAGAATAGGGTGTATTATGATTCAGCTTGGCAGAATGCAGAAATTAAAAATAATGAAAAAAGTAGAGTTTGGTGTTTATCTGGCACCGGCAAATGCATCTGGACAGGATGAAAAAGTTCTTTTGCCTGTAAAACAGGTTCCGGAAGGAACGGATATAGGCAGTGAGATCGAAGTATTTGTATACAAGGATTCAAAAGACAGAATGATCTCTACCGTCAGAACACCCAAAATCATGCTGGGTGAGGTAAAACGACTTCAGGTGATCGAGGTAGGTAAGATCGGAGCATTTCTGGACTGGGGTCTTGAAAAAGATCTGCTGTTACCTTTCAGGGAACAGACGGAAAAAGTCATGGAACATGAGTCAGTGCTTGTTGCACTCTATATTGACAAGAGTGACCGTCTCTGTGCTACAATGAATGTATATAAATATCTCTCAACGCAAAGCCCTTACCAAAAAGAAGACAGGGTCACGGGATGTGTATATGAGATCAGCCATGAGTTTGGAGCGTTTGTTGCGGTCGATGATAAGTACTCCGGATTGATTCCGAAAAAAGAATTCTATGGGAATCTGAAGATCGGGGATCAGATCGAAGCCAGAGTCATTGCAGTAAAAGAAGATGGGAAGCTCGATCTGAGCATCAGGGAAAAAGCCTACCTTCAGATTGAAAAGGATGCAGCAAAAGTAATGGAAGAGATCACACAGCAAGGTGGTGCATTGCCATTCAATGACAAAGCAGATCCTGAACTGATCAGAGAAACAATGCAGATGAGCAAGAACGAGTTCAAACGTGCCGTAGGTCACCTGTTAAAAACAGGAATGATTCTGATCAAAGAAAATAGTATTGAATTAGCAATAAAAAAATAATAAAACAGAAAAAGGAGAATCACACATGAAAGTAAAAAACATTACAAACATCCAAAAATTTTTCCAGGTAGTTGACAGTTGCGCAGGCAAAGTAGAACTTGTTACAGGAGAAGGTGACAGACTGAACTTAAAATCCAAACTTTCCCAGTATGTTTCACTTGCAAACATCTTTTCAGATGGAACGATTGAAGAACTTGAAGTCATTGCATATGAACCAGAAGATATTACAAAACTTGTTGATTTCATGATGAACGATTAATTAATTCAAACGAAATGGAAATAATGTAATGAATAATAAAAAAGTCAACTGGATGTTTTTATCCATTATTGCTTTTGAAGCAGTGGTAATTTTTGTGTTGGCTATGCTGCAGAACAAGGTTGTGACAAACATAGCGTCCAGCCTTGTTCTCAGCGAACTCATCCTGATACTTCCCATGCTGGTATTTCTAGCTCTTACGAAGACCAGAATCAGGGAAGTTTTTGATTTCCGCCAAATCAGGCTGTCAACCGTACTGGCAACGATATTGTTCGTATATCTTACTATGCCTGCTGTCACAACGATCAATGCAGTCAGCATGCTATTTTCTGACAATGTAGTTGCAGACATGAGCCAGGATATACTTAGCTTGCCGTTTCTCGTCATGCTGCTTTTAATGGGGGTGTTCGGACCACTTTGTGAAGAACTCGTATTCAGAGGAGCGGTCTATTCCGGGTACAAGAATTCTACCGGTGCTTTCAAAGCAATGTTTTTTTCGGCATTTTTGTTTGCACTGATTCATATGAATTTTAATCAGGCTATGTATGCCTTTTTTATTGGAATCGTACTGGTCCTTTTAAAAGAAGCATCGGGCAGTATCTGGACTTCGATTATTTACCATGTCATTTTCAATTCTCATACGGTAGTCTTATTGTATCTTTATGATAAATGGCTTCCTGGTATGGGGATGGCAATACCGGAAGCGGCAATGGATACGCAGACACTTCTTATTACGATCAGTGCAGGGATCGTATTGACGGTCGTGACACTGCCAGTCGCTGCCTGTCTTTTATTCTGGATCGCTAAGAATGAAAAAAATGATCAGGCATTGATTCGGATGTGGAAAGAAAGAAGTTCTGACAGGAGAAAGCTGGTTTCAATACCGTTTGTGATAAGCACAATTTTGTGTCTTGCTTTTATGGTATATTCACTATTGTAATAATACACAAAATATTCATAAATTATGCAATTGTTTTGTTGAATTAAAACAATGGTTCTGATATAATATACCGGTATCTTAGAAGGTGAGGCATATGAGAAAGATAAATTTACTTGGAATTCAGTTTCAGGACTATACTACCAGGGAAGCGTTGAAAATAGCGAACCAGTATATGAATAATGGCGCACTGAATACCATTTCTTTTGTATCGACACAGATCCTTGTCGAAGCCGGTGAACATGCACAGCAGAAGGAATGGATCGAAAATATGGATCTTTTGATCTGCGACGAACCTGATATTCTTCATGCATCGGGGAATGCGACCAGAAACCGCCTGAAGGAGATTGAGAGCGGTGAGTTCACAAAAGAACTGATCAATCGGATCGCAAGGAATCGTAAAAGAGTATTTCTCCTGGCAGATTCGGAAAAAAGAATGGAACAGCTTAAAACAGAACTGTCGCTGATCCGCGATGATCTTCATCTGGAAGGGGAGTACATTCTGACGGATTATTCGAAAGGAACCGAAACTTTGATCAATGAGATCAATGATCTTGTACCTTCCGTCATTATTTCAAGATTTCCTTATCCGGTTCAGGAACAGCTCATGTATGAGAACCGTAAAATGATCAATGCAGACATTTGGCTGGCACTTCCTGAACATAAATTAGTGCATACAGGGAAACGAAGTCGTTACGCTAAAATCCTGATGTTGTTTTACAAAAAGACTTTTAAAAAGAAATTGTCACAATATAATAATGAAAAAGCAGAATAAGAAAACTTATTCTGCTTTTTGTATAGGTTGCACATGAATTATCATGGAAACTACATGATTAAAAAACGAAAAAATGCATAAAAATAAGGAAAAATAGAGTAGATTATT
>RRZU010472361.1_pt1 | contig 27021 bp, 21 predicted proteins | sample 2165561 | NCBI WGS metagenome assembly RRZU01 (sample SAMN10456909, study PRJNA506462) | wastewater metagenome | isolation source: wastewater sludge | place: USA: Moscow, Idaho | reverse complement strand
TTCGACGATCGTGTCTGCCACAAGACGCATGCCTGCGGCGGTGGGGTGGAACGAGGGGCCTAGAGCGCGCAGCGATCCCCGTCCGAGGGGTTTGATCAGCCGCTCCCCCGTTGGCTGACGAGCGGGTGAGCCGAACTCGGAGGCAGCAATGACACCGGCTCGGCTTGCTCGCCCCGCTTCGACATATGCCTCAGACAAGATGTCCGCGAGTTGCCGAAAGTGCTCGATCTGCTTGGCAGAGAACGACCCCAGCGCGCTGTCGGCTGACGTGCCCGTGAAGATCGGCAGATAGTCGACGAGCAACACCGTCGCGCCCGGTGCCCTACGTCGCGCGGCCTGGACGACCTCCATGATGTTGCGCGTCAGCCTGTCTACCTCTGCAGGGCTGGGGAGCACCAACTTCACGTTCGGCAGCACGCGCCGCAACACCGGGGAGAGGACGCCTTCTGACTTCAGGCGGTTGACCATGCCGGTTTTCAGGACGCTGCCGAGGTAGCCAATGTCGTTACCGCCCGCAGTGAACGTGACCAGGTCTGTGGCGGCGTTGACTGCCTGGATCTGCGGTGGGAATCGTTTGAGGAGCATGCGTTGCGAGGTGCGCAGGATCGTGTCGGTCGTCGCACCCGAAACCGTCACGTCGGCGAGTTTGGCTCCCAGTGCCGCAGCAACAAGATGGGCGTAGTTCACCTCGGATCGGCTCGCCGCAGCATCCGCGACCGGCTTAAGCCCCGGTCCGGCCGCGAAAGAACTCCCCAAAGCGACCATGCGCCTGTAACGCTGCACCATGTGACCACACTCGCACGTCAACACCGACGGCGTGGAGCTTCAGAGTTGGCGCGTTCGTTCCCCACTATCGGACGACGCCTAGCCTGTCCGACAAATGTCTGAGCCGTCCGATCACCCAGACCGATGCCCGCTGGAGGCGCGGTGTTGCGCGAGTGCGGTTGCGGCGAGAGCGGCAATGACGGCGACGACGACGGCTGCAGCCGTGAACGCAATGCTCATGGCGTCGGTGAAGGCGCGGCGGACGATGCCGGAAAGCGACGCAGCCATACCTGCCGGGAGCCCTTGGAGGACGGCTAAGGCGCCGCCCAGCGTCTCTGTGAGTAGGTGGCTTACCTCGGAGGGCGTGTCTGCAGGCAGAGCATCGACCACTTCTGCGCGGTAGACGCTGGCACCCAAGGCGCCGAGGATCGCCGTGCCGAGCGCTCCTCCGAGCTCGTATGCGGTCTCGCTGATTCCGGCGGCCGCTCCGGCCTTTTCGGGTGGGGCGGTGCCGATGATGATCTCGTTGGAGACGGTGTCGGCGATCCCGATTCCGGCACCGACGAGCGCTCCGCCGGTGAATGCGATCCAGGCCATGCCGTCCAGGTCCAGAGCGGCGAGTATGAGGTAGCCACTGGCCGCCATGAAGAGCCCACCGCCGACGAGCCAACTGGCCCCCACCGAACGTGCCAGGCTCGCTGCGACGAGAGATCCGAGGATTGCTCCAGCGGCGATCGGTAGAGCCCAGAGCCCCGCCGTCAGCGGCGTGTATCCGAGCACGAGTTGGAGGTGCTGGGGCAGGTAGTAGAGCAGGCCAGCGAGGGCGAACACGCCTGCGACGTTGGCGAGCACTGCCGTGCTGAACGGTAGGGAGCGGAACAGGGAGACGTCGATGAGGGGGTCTGCGAGGCGTCGCTGCCGGAGCAGAAACACGACCGCGAGCGCGAGACCTGCCGCGATCCACAGCAGGGGTATCAGGCTCCATCCCGATTCAGCCGTGTCTTTGAGGCCGTAGACGGTGATGAGCATGGCGGCTATGAGCAAGCCGGCCGAGAGCATGTCGAACGGGCCCGGTTCGGGGTTGCGGAACTCGGGTACGAGCAGCAGTGCGGCGATGACGAGGGCGATCATCACGGGCACGTTGATCAGGAACACCGATCCCCACCAAAAGTGCTCGAGGAGGCCGCCGCCGACGACGGGGCCGAGACCGGCACCGCCTGCGAACGCGGCGACCCACACGGCGACAGCGCGTCGCCGCTGGACCGGGTCAAGGAAGATGTTGCGGATCAGAGCGAGCGTGGAGGGCATCAGCGTCGCCGCGCCAATGCCGAGCAGCGCGCGGGCAGCGATCAGCACTTCCGGTGACCACGCGAACGCGGCCAGCGTCGACGCCGCTCCGAAGGCGACCGCGCCGATCAGCAAGAGCTTCCGCCTGCCGATCCGGTCTCCGATGTTGCCCATGAGCACGAGCAGGGCAGCGAGGAAGAACCCGTAGATGTCAACGATCCACAGCAGTTGCGTGCCGGACGGGGTGAGATCCTCGCTCAGCTCGGGAATGGCGATCGAGAGGACGGTCAGGTCGATGCTCATCAACAGGACCGGCACCGTGAGAGCCGCGAGGGCCGCCCATTGGCGGGCGCCGGCGCGGTGGGGAACTGGCACAGACATCGGCTCTCCTCGCGTCGGCGGATGCTTCTCGAATTTATGTTGGCCATCTGGCCAAGTCAATTGCCCAAGGCATTCGCCAAAGCTCGGCTAGGGTGGTTGCGTGGAGTCCTTGGAGATCCCGAAGGCGCGTGCGCACATGCGGGCGCACGACCGTCGCAAGCTGCTGACACAGGCGGCGCTGCAGGTGATGAAGCGCGACGGAGTCGTGGCGGCGTCGACCAGGGCAATCTGCGCGGAGGCTGGCATGCCCCACGGCGCGTTTCACTACTGCTTCCGGTCCAAGCAGGAGCTCTACGCCGAACTCCTCTCCGCCGACATCGACGTTGAGCTGGATGATGCTTGGGCCAAGATCGATGCCGACGGAGATATCCGAGCGAGCATCCAAGCACTCTTGGAGGCGTACTGGTGCACGGTCGAGGCCGATCCCGCCCTGCAGATCGTGCTGACCGAGTTGACGACCCTCGCCCTTCGAGAGCCATCGCTGCGAGAGTTGCCCGAGTGGGAGCAGCGCGCCTACCGGGCGCGCATTACCGGGCACCTCGAACGCTTTGCGGAGCGCGCAGGAGTTGACTATTCCATCCCGATCAGGACGCTCACCGAGATGATTCTTGCTGCACTATCGGGAGTCACGACCGCGTGGTTGTCGTCGCGCGACGATGAAACCGCGCGCACCACCATTGCTGAGTTCGCCGGCGTATTCGCGGCATACGCCCGCAGGGGCGAGCAAGCCCTTGATGGTCACCCTGAAATGACAACCTCCGACAACAGCGCTCGTGAAGGGAACCTCGACGCTTCGGACGTCGCGAGTTCCCCTCACGCAAGGTAGGGAGTCCCGGCGATCAACAAGTGATCCGCTCTCGAACTGCGAACGGGGGCGCTCAAAAGGCTTCGCTCAGGTACCTGTGAGATGCGGCTCTCACTGGGGAGCACTCAACCGCGAACATCCGCCTGTACGAGCGCTGCGGATACGTCGAGTCGGAGCGCACGAGCGTTGGGGACTACTCCCTTGTCCACCTGTCCAAGGCGCTCTCCTAGCCATTCGCGTGCGTGCGCCAGCCGTTTGAGTCACCCCTGAGGGCCTCCCCCAACGTGACCCATCAGGCCCGATCAGCAGGCGGCAGTCCGGCTTGTCGCCGGTTTTCCACTCCAGGCCGGCGATCCGCCCATCGGGGCCAGCCACCCACGCGTCGCCGCAGTCGCCGTATGACACAAACATACCGAGTTCGAATCCATCGACGCACGCTCCTGGGTAGGTGGCCGCGTCGTTCTCGACGGTCGTCCACTCATTGTGACGTTGGCCGACCTCAGTTATTGGTGGGAAACCCGACACCTCCCGTCGAGGAGTGGCTTCCCCGGGCCCGGCCCGGCTCGAACGGGCTGCCACCCTCACCATGCGACGGGCGGGACGCACCCTTACCGGGTAGGTGCGCCTTGGGCGGGTTCTCGTCCAGCATAGGACGCCCGCAGTCTTGCTTCCTGTACACCGGTGAGGTGGCTCCCCGATGGCCCGCGGTGGCTTCCGTGCGAAACGGGCCTCGAAACCGAAGTTCCGAGGCCCGTTTTCCCTTGAAAATCAAGCGTTTCCGTCGGGCTGACAGGATTTGAACCTGCGACCCCTTGACCCCCAGTCAAGTGCGCTACCAAACTGCGCCACAGCCCGTTGGTGCCGTGCACCGAGGGATCACTCTACTAGATCTTGGTCCTTGCGGTCATCTTGAAATCCCGAATGCGGCGACTACCAAAGAGCGTGGCCCCGCACAGGTCGGAATCTCGACATCGACCCTTGTCAGCGCATCTTTCGCTTCTCGCGGGGACGGACCTGCACGTGAATGGGAGCCCCGACGAAGCCGAAGTCCTCGCGCAACCGGCGTGTGATGAACCGGACGTAGCCGTCGTCGAGGTTGCCGGACGTGAAGACGGCGAACGTCGGCGGACAGGCGGAGGCCTGTGTGCCGAACAGGATGCGGGGCTGCTTGCCGCCGCGGACGGGATGCGGGTGGGCGGCGACGATGCGTCCGAGGAAGGCGTTGAACCGACCGGTGGAGATGCGGGTCTCCCAGCCCTCCAGGGCCTCCTCGATGACCTTGTGCACGCGGTCGACGTGCCGCCCGGTCAAGGCGGACAGGTTGACGCGCGGCGCCCATTGGTACGACACGAGGCTTTGTTCGATCTCGCGTTTGAGGTAGTGGCGGCGTTCCTCGTCGGTGAGGTCCCACTTGTTGAACACGATGACCAGCGCGCGCCCGGCCTCCTCGACCATGTTGAGGATTCGGAGGTCCTGGTCGGTGATCGGCTCGGACGCGTCGATGACGACGAGGCACACCTCGGCCCGGTCGATGGCGGTCTGGGTGCGCAACGACGCGTAATACTCGTGTCCGGAGGCCTCCTTCACGCGACGGCGGATCCCGGCGGTGTCGACCAGCAGGTACACGTCACCGCCGATCTCCACGAGTTCATCGACGGGATCGACGGTGGTACCGGCGACGTTGTCGACGACGACGCGCTGTTGTCCGGCGAGCTTATTCAGCAGCGAGGACTTGCCGACGTTGGGGCGTCCGACGATGGCGACGCGACGCGGACCACCCGGCTCGGGGTCCTTGGCCTCGGGTGCGTCGGGCAGGACGGCCAAGACGGCGTCCAGCAGGTCACCGCTCCCCCGCCCATGCAGCGCGGACACGGGAACGGGCTCACCGAGCCCGAGATTCCACAAGATCATCGCGTCGGCCTCGTGCCGGGCGTCGTCCACCTTGTTGGCGGCGAGGATCACCGGCTTCTTGCTGCGCCGCAGGACGGAAACGACAGCCTCGTCGACGTCTTGGATGCCGACGGTCGCATCGACGACGAAGATCACGGCGTCGGCGGCGTCAATGGCGAGTTCTGCCTGGGCGGCGATCTGCGCGGCCATGCCGAGCGCGTCGGGCGCCCATCCGCCCGTGTCGACCACGATGAACTCGCGGCCGTTCCACTCGGCGTCATACGACACACGATCTCGGGTGACGCCCGGCAGGTCCTGGACGACGGCCTCGCGGCGCCCGAGAATGCGGTTCACCAGCAGCGACTTGCCCACATTGGGACGTCCAACCACCGCCACGACGGGCTTGGACCGCTCCGGTTCCTCCATGGCAATTCCTCCGTACAGCGCCAAAAGACTTCAGATTACCGCACGCGCTCGCGCGACGATGTCGGCCACGACCTCGTCCAGCGTCATGTGCGTCGAGTCGAGCAGGTCCACCCCTTCGGCGGGCTTCTGGAACTCGACGAGCAGTGAGTCGTCCTTGTCGCGGCGGATCACCTGATCGGTGACCGCCGCGGTGTCGACCTTGTCGCCCAGTTCCTCGGCCCGGCGTTGGATGCGGGCCCGCGGGTCGGCGACGAGTAGGAGCCGCACATCGGCATCGGGGGCGACAACGGTCGTGATGTCACGCCCCTCGGCAACGATCCCCGGGCTGGCCGCATGAATGATCGCCCGCTGTCGAGCGACCAGGTCGGCGCGACAGGCCTCGTTGGTGGCGATGACACTGACAACCGCCGACACCTCGGGCTCGCGAATCGCCTCGGTGACGTCGCGACCGTTGATGCGCACCCACTGGTCGCGCGGGTCCGTGGAGATCTCCAACTGCGCACCCCGCGTGAGCTCGGCGATCGCCTCAGCGTCGGAGCGATCGACCGATTGCGCCAAGAACTCCGTTGTCACGGCTCGATACATCGCGCCGGTGTCGAGGTACGCGAAGCCCAACGTCTCCGCCACCCCGCGGGCGGTTGACGACTTGCCCGACCCACTCGGACCGTCGATCGCGATGACCACGTTGCTCATTACTGACCTTTCTACGACTCGCGGACCGTCCATCCGGCCTCGCGCATCTTGCTCGTCAACTCGTCCACCGTGTCCCACACCACGGAGATCGCCAAGTAGCCGACCTGCCGGACCGGATCGTGCTCGATCGCGAGGTCCTCGACGTTGACGCCCAGCGCGCCGACGTCGCTGAACAAACGAGTCAGCGAACCTGGCGCGTCCGGCAGCTCCACCACAACCTGCCCGAGATCGACCGGCGCCAGGCCATGCTTGCCGGGCAGGACGCGCGTCCCGTCGCGCCCCTCGCTGAGAATCTCCTCGAGGGCGTCTTCGTCCTCCAGGCGATCCAAGATGGACGCCAATTGGCCGGAAATCTCTTCGAGCTCGGAGCGAATGGCGGTGGCATTGGCGGAGATGATCTGCCGCCACAGGTGCGGATCTGACGCGGCGACGCGCGTCACGTCGCGGGCGCCCGGACCTGCCAGTCGCAAATCGTCCGACGAGTGGGCCAACAAGCGACCGGCGGTGAGCACGGACATGATGTACGGCACGTGTGACACGGTCGCCACGGCACGGTCGTGATCGGCGACGTCGAAGGTGACGATCGACGCGCCGCACAACTCGGCCAGCCTCGTGACGTCGGCGATGGCGTTGGGGCTGGACGCCCGATGCGGCGCGATCACCCAGGTGCGATCGGTGAACAGCGTCGGCGAGGCCGTCAGCGGACCCGTGTGCTGCGTGCCGGACATCGGATGGGACCCGACGTACCGCCCGAGATCGAGACCGTCCATCTCCCACAGGGCATCCAGGACCTGGCTCTTGACCGAACCCACGTCGGTGATGGTCGCGTTCGGGTACGTGCGCAGTGACTCGGCAATCACCGACACCAGCGCGCCCGGCGGTACCGCGACCACGACCAGGCGCGCGGACTCGGGGTCCACAGGATCGTTGGTGCCAGCCCCGATGCTCGCGGCCACGGCAGCGTGACTGGGGGTGGCGTCAGTGAGATGCACGCTGACCCCGGCGACGGTCAGGGCTCGGCCGATGGAGGCGCCGATCAACCCAGTGCCGATGACGACTGCGGGCGACAGCTCAGGCTCACTCACCCAGCAGCTCCCTCAGCTCGGCCCCGCCGATGCGCCGGAACTTTCGGCTCTGCGTCCGCAGCCGATCCAAGACGGCAACCTCCCACGACTCCCCTGCCGTCTCTGAACCGGCGGCTGCGCGCAGCCCAGCGACGACGATCCGTAGCGAGTCGGCCAACGGCGCGCTCTCGTCGTACCTGGGGGCGATGTCGGCCAGCACGGCGTCGGATGCGCCACCGATGACGGCCAGATCGCCGTCGTCGTGAATCGACCCGTCGCAGCTGAGCCGGTAGAGGTGGTCGTCGTCTCGGGTCTCACCCAACTCGGCGACAACGAGTTCGACCTCGAACGGCTTGTCGGAGGCGCTTGCGAACGCCTGTCCCAATACCTGGGCGTACGTGTTGGCGAGGCTGCGTCCCGTCACGTCGGCACGGTCATAGGTGTACCCGCGCAGGTCGGCGTGTCGGATGCCCGCGACCCGCAGGCTCTCAAACTCGTTGTACCGACCGACGGCCGCGAAGCCGAGCCTGTCGTAGATCTCCGACAGCTTCCGCAGGCTCTGCGAAGGGTTCTCGGCGACGAGGGCGATCCCGGTGTCATAGCGAAACACCGCCACCGAGCGCCCCCGCGCGATCCCCTTGCGAGCAAACTGCGCCCGATCGGCCATCTGCTGCTCAGGCGAGACGTAAAACGGCATGCTCATAGCAGCGGTGCCTCCGGTCCGTCCGGCCGGTCTCGTCGGGCCGTGAGTACCTCGGTGACCAGGGGTTCAAGATCGTCGACCGCCCATTCGCGGATCCCGTCCGCGGTCGCGGAGAAAACGGTGGGATACAAGTGTCGGTACGGATCGGGTCCGGCGGTCGCGGAGTCGTCGTCGGCGGAGTCGACAAGTGCCTGCACCACCGCCAACACCGACTCGGTCTCGCTGAAACCAGCCCGGTACAGCTTCTTCAGTGCACCGCGAGCGAACGGCGCCCCAGACCCGACGCAGAAGAACCCGAACTCCTCGTAGCGCCCACCGGCGGCGTCGTAGGAAAAGATCCGCCCGCGCCCGGCGGACAGGTCGTACCCGGCCATGACCGGCAGCGCGATGAGCCCTTGCATGCTGAGGTCGAGGTTCCCCCGGACCATGCCACCCAACCGATTGGCCTTGCCGTCAAGCGACAGTGGGGACCCCTCGACCTTCTCGTAGTGGACGAGTTCCACCTGCAGCAGGCGCGCCACCTCCATCGCGACACCGGCCACACCCGCGATGCCGACCAGGCTGTGATCGTCGGCAGGGAAGATCTTGCGGATGTCTCGTTGCGCGATCAGGTTGCCCACGGTCGCGCGGCGATCGGCCCCCATGACGACGCCCTGCGGGTACGCAACGGCAACGATCGTTGTGCCGTGAGGCACTGCCATGTCCCCCGGGGGGGACGTAGGCAGCGCCTCAGGAGCCACCCGACGGACGTAGTCGGTGAACGACGACCGCGACCAGGGCGACGCCGCACCGGGTTCGGTGGCGAACCCGGGGGTCGGATTCCAGACCATGAAGACCTCCTGTGCCCGCAGCCTATCCAGTTGTGCCGACAGGCAGCGGACCGGCACGGACCCAACATGCGCAGTCACAGTGGATGTACGACGACGAACGCAGACGGGTCCGACGCAGACGACGCACGAGATCGGTAGGGTGGGCGCGTGAAACGCACGCTGTCGCCGGTCGTGGCCATCTTCTTCGATCAAGTCGGCATCTTGCTGTTCTACGCCGTCGGCCTGCTGGTTCACGAGAGGTACCCGATCACGCAGTTGTTGACGTGGGACGGCGCGATTCACTTGTTCGGTGGCGCGTTCCCGTTCATGCTCGCAAACTTCCTTGGCTGGGCAGGTCTGATGCTCGCCCAGCGCTACGAGATCGGATTCACCGGGCTCGTCGTGTGGGGAGCCACGGTTGTCGTGGGTCTCATCTTCCGCTTCATGAACGGCCTGCCCGTTCCTCCGATGTTCATGCTGACGTCGGCGATCTTCTTGGCCATCGTCTTGCTGGGGTGGCGGGCCATCGCCATCGCCATCATGAGCCGCCGGTCGCGGACTGAGGCGCAGGCCTAGGGGGTGCGGCGAACTGGCACCCACCTCGCGGCGCGGGAACGCGGACTCCCTCAGACGTCCTGCTCGCTGACCCACGCGGGGCGGGGGCCCGAATAGTCCGGTCCGTAGGCACCCGGCGCCGGGCGCCGCTTCCGACGGGGCGCGGTGACGCCTTCAGCCAATCTCCGAGCGATGACCAGGAATCCCGTGTGCCCGGACGAGCCGTGACCAGGACGAATGGCCAGCCCCTCGGCGTGCCACTCGCGCACAGTGGTCTCGGTCGCATGCGGTTCGGTGAATCCGCCATGAACGCGCAGCGTGTCCATCGTGCGGCCCATCTGGGTGGTCGTGGCGACGTAACAACACAGCACACCGCCCGCCGTGAGCCGCTGGGCGACGGCATCCACGCATTCCCAGGGCGCCAACATGTCGAGGATGGCTCTGTCGACGGGGTCCGGTCCAATGCTCTCGACCAGGTCACCCACCACGAGAGACCAGGCGGCGGGGGTCTGCCCGTAGAAACTCTCGACATTGGCGGCCGCGCGGCGGGCGAACTCTTCACGCCGCTCGTACGACGTCAGGCGACCCTCGGGTCCAATCGCGCGCAACAGACTGATGGTCAACGCACCCGACCCGACGCCCGCCTCGAGGACGCGCGCTCCCGGGAAGATGTCTGCCCACATCACGATCTGCGCGGCGTCCTTGGGATAGATGACGGCCGCCTCACGGGGCATCGACACGACGAAGTCATGCAGCAGCGGACGGATCGCCAGGTATTCCACTCCCCCGGCAGACCGCACGACGACGCCCTCCGGGCCGCCGATGAGTTCGTCGTGCGAAATCCCGCCCTTGGTCGTGTGAAATACGGCGCCAGCGCGCAATTGCACGGAATGTCGTCGACCCTTCGGATCGGACAACGTGACTCGTTCACCCTCCCGCAAGGGGCCTGTGGCCCCGTTCACGGGTTGCTCGATGGCGTCCATCTACCTGTCCAATCCCCACAGGGCCAGCTGGCCGCCTGGTCCGAAGCCGTTGTCGGTGATCTTCATGCCCGACGCGACGAACAGACCCGCGTCGGACTGCGATACCGGGATGACAACCTTGTCGGCTGCAGCTTGCTGCTGCAACTCCGACAGTGCGACGTCGCGGGTGTTGTTGTCGTTGGTCGTGCGTACCTGCTGGTCCAGTTGCGCGACCTTCGCCGCGCTGCCCGGCAAGGGGTTGATGATGTACGGCAGCATCCACCCGATGGCCGTGTCCATCGGCGGCAGAGCGTCGGTCAGCACGATGTCGGCCGACGTCGCGTCGGTCGATACGGAAACCTTGAGCCCTGCCTTGGACTGGAGTTCCTTCTTGATGGTGTCGGCGGCCTCCTCGGCTCCCGGCGATCCGGCCGTGTAGCTGATCACCAGCGAGATTCCCGACGTGTTCATCGTGGGCAGGGTCGCAACACCTCCTTGCGGGAACGCACTGGCGTGTCCTGACACCCCTGCGGGCACGATGGAATCCAGAGTCCGCTCGCTCTGCAAAGCCAAGGAGACGCGGTTGCGCAAGGGGGCGTTGAGGCGTTGTGAACTGGTCGTCGTCCACACGAGTCGCCTCACCAGCAGGCCGGTCTGCTTGACCCGGGACCACCCCGACGATGTCGTCTCGTCGTTGCTGTTGTCGATCTGTTGCTGCAGTCGGGTGACCGCCGTCTCGCTGAGGCCCTCCCACGCGACATCGGCCGTGTTGGAGATGATGGCGTTCTCGACGGCTCCCGAGTCCTGCAAGGTCTCGATCTTCAGCGGCGAGACATGGGCTGGCGTCGCGCCGTGGTATCTCCCGAAGGACGAGAACTGCACGCTCGATTCGGCGTGTGACGTCATGCGATACGGCCCGGACCCGATCGGAAGCCGGTCGTCGGACCGCGCGGCCGTCGCCGGATACGTCGCTTCATCCACGAGGGACGCGGCCGGTGTGGCCAGAGCTTGTGCGAACTGGTTGTCGGTCCATTTCAGTTTGAACTGGACGGTGGTGTCGTCGGGCGTCTCGATGGACTGCAACGCGCTGAACAACTCGCCCGCGGCACCCTTTTGGCCGAGTCTGACAGCGCGCAAGATGCTGAACTTCACGTCGCTGGACGTCAGGGCGTTGCCGTTCTGAAACGACAGATTGGACCGCAACGTGCATTCGTACACCGTGGCCTGCCGGAACAGGCATTCGGTCGCCGCGTCGGGCTTCAGGTCCTTGCCGCCGACGTCGGCCAGCAGACGTTGAAACACAGCCGTCGCCACGACCGCGCCAGCGTCACTCGACGCTACGGCAGGATCAAATTCTCTGATCGTTTGCGTGGTGACGACGGTCGGGACGTGCACGCTCTGCGCCGTCGTCGGAGAGGACGGCGCAGGGTCGGGTGAGTCATCGCTACACCCTGCGACCATTCCCAGGAGCGCCGCGATGGCGAGCACCCAGCTAGCGCGCCGCCACCCAGCGCTCATACTCACCAACGACACCCTTCCAGGTTAGAGCTTCCAATGTGTCGACCGGCATCCGGCCGGGAGCCGATTCGTGGCGCTGATGAAAGTTGATCGCCACGACGAAGCACCCTGCCCCTTGCGCCGATGCGCATCCCTCGGGCGAGTCCTCGAAAGCAACCGAGCGGGTCGGGTCCACCCCCAAGGTATCGGCTGCCACAAGGTAGGACTCGGGGTGTGGCTTGCCGTGGGTGACGCGGTCACCGCCAATGATGGCGTCAAAGGTATTGGGCGGCAGATCGCGCATCGCCATCTGCAGGATGGGTTCGGCCGTGGCCGAGACGACCGCGACCGGGACTCCCTGCGCCTTGACGTCCATCAACAGGTCCCACGCACCGGGCAGCCAGGTGAGCCCGGTGGTGCGCAGAGCGTCCATGAAATAGTCCCCCATGACGCGGGCACCCCACTGTGGATCGAGTCCGGCATCGCCTTGCCCGGCGAACTCGAAGCACACCTGTGCGCCGTCGGGCATCGAGTACCCATGAATCTCCGCAGACTGTTGCGGCGTCCAGCCCGAGCCGCCGACGTGCTCAACGAGGGCTTTTTCTGCCGTGAACCACAGCGCAGAGGAATCGACCAGCGTTCCGTCGAAGTCCCACAGCGCGGCCTCGGGCTGCTGGCGGGTTTCCATCCCGTCATTGTGGCGGAGGGCACTGACATCCGGCCAGTTCACGCGCCGACCGCGCCGTTGGCGTTCGTCGGGGTCCACCGTCACACCGAAAAGTAGCGAGCCTGCCGATGATGCACGACCAGCGCATCAGTGGCCTGTTCGGGGTGCAACTGGTACTCGGGCGACAGTTCCACGCCGATCCGGCCAGGCTCCAGCAGGCTGACGAGCTTGGCTCGGTCGGTGAGGTCCGGACACGCCGGATAGCCGAACGAATACCGAGACCCCTGGTACGCCTGGTGATTCAGCATGCCCAGCATGTCCCCGTCGGGACCCAGCCGGAGTTCCTGACGAATCCGCGCGTGCCACATTTCGGCCAGCGCCTCGGTGAGCTGCACCGACAGGCCGTGCATCTCGAGGTAGTCGCGATATCGGTCGGCCGCGAACAGTTCTGCCGTCGCCTCGCCGATGCGCGAACCCATCGTGACCAACTGGAAGGGCACCACGTCAGGACGACCGAGCTCGGCGACCTGCGCCTCGTCGGCGAAGAAGTCCGCCAGACACAGTCGACGGTCGCGCGACTGTCGAGGAAAGGTGAAGCGCTGAATCTCCTGAGACTGCGTTTCGGGGTCCAAGACAACCAGGTCATCTCCCTGAGAGAAGCAGGGCCAGTACCCGTAAACGACGCCGAACTCGGCCAGGCCGCCGGTTTGAATCTCGTCCAGCAACACGCGAACCCGAGGCATGCCTTCGGTCTCGACCAGTTCTTCGTAGCTGCGCCCGCCGCGTTCGGGGCGCAACCCCCAGCGACCCATGAATGTCGCCTTGTAGTCCAACCATTCGGCGATCTCTCGCAGCGCGACGCCACGAACGATGCGAGATCCCCAAAACGGCGGGGCGGGGCGCTCGACGTCGCGCTGAATCGCATCGGACCGGCCGCCAGCGGCAACCCTGGGCTCAGCAGCTGCCGACGTGTTCTTGGACCGACGGCCTCGAAGCGGCGGGAGTGCGGCCCCGGGGACACCGCGCTTGACGTCCATCAGGGTGTCCATGAGGCTGAGGCCCTCGAACGCGTCTTGTGCGTAGCGCACCTCCCCGTCGTACAGGCGATGCAGGTCGTCCTCCACAAACGCCCTCGTGAGCGCCGCTCCACCGAGCAGCACGGGATACCGAGACAGCCCCCGGTTGTTGAGTTCGCTGAGGTTGTCGCGCATGACGACCGTCGACTTCACCAGCAGGCCACTCATCCCGATGGCGTCGGCATCATTGGCCTCAGCCGCCTCGATGATGGCGCTGATGGGCTGCTTGATCCCGATGTTGACGACCGTGTACCCGTTGTTGGACAAGATGATGTCGACGAGGTTCTTGCCGATGTCGTGAACATCACCGGTCACCGTCGCCAGCACGATGGTGCCCTTGTCGAGCGTGTCCGCTTTGTCCAGGTGTGGCTCCAGGTGGCTGACCGCCTGCTTCATCACCTCGGCCGAAGCCAGGACGAACGGCAACTGCATCTGCCCGGCACCGAACAAGTCGCCGACGGTCTTCATGCCCGCCAGCAGGTCTTCGTTGATGATCTCCAACGCCGACTTGTTCGTCAGGGCCTCGGCCAGGTCCGCATCGAGACCTTTGGCCTCGCCGTCGACAATCCGTCGGGCGAGGCGTTCAGAGATCGGAAGCGCGGCAAGCTCGTCGGCGCGTGCCTGGCGTGATTGCGCCGTCGTGACGCCGTCGAAAAGCTCGAGGAATCGAGACAGCGGGTCGTACTCCGGTGTGCGCCTGTCATAGACGAGGTCGAGCGCGACCTGACGCTGATCCTCGGGAATCCGCGCTACCGGCACCACCTTGGCGGCATTTGCGATGGCCGAGTCGAGTCCGGCCTCCACACACTCGTGGAGGAAGACGGAGTTGAGGACGACGCGCGCGGCAGGTGTCAGCCCGAACGAGATGTTCGACACGCCCAACGTCGTCAGCACCTCAGGGTGGCGCCGCTTGAGCTCGCGAATCGCCTCGATCGTCTCGATCCCGTCGCGACGCGTCTCCTCCTGCCCCGTGGCGATGGGAAACGTCAGACAGTCCACGATGATGTCGCTGGGATGCAGCCCATACGTCCCCGTCAGCGTGGCGATCAGGCGCTCGGCGACTGCCAGCTTGTCGGCCGCAGTACGCGCTTGACCGTTCTCGTCAATGGTCAGCGCGACGACGGCTGCACCGTGTTCGGCCACCAGGGCCATGGTGCGCGCAAATCGTGATTCGGGACCGTCCCCGTCTTCGAAGTTGACCGAGTTGATGATCGAGCGCCCGGCCAGGGTCTCCAAACCCGCCTGCAGGACGGCCGGCTCGGTCGAGTCCAACATGATGGGAAGTGGGACAGCCGTGGCCAGGCGGGACGCGAGCTCGTCCATGTCTGAGGCCCCTGGGCGACCCACGTAGTCGACGCAAACGTCCAAGACGTGCGCACCCTCACGGCTTTGTGCCTTGGCGATGTCGACGCACTCGTCCCAGTCGCCCGCCAGCATCGCCTCTCGAAAAGCCTTCGACCCGTTGGCGTTGGTGCGCTCCCCGATGGCCAGGTAACTGACGTCTTGTCGCAGCGGAACCTCGGTGTACAGCGACGACACCGAGGCCATCGTCGGAACGTCACGCTGCGGGACTTCTCGTCCGGCCGCGACGGCCGCGAGCGCAGAAATGTGCGCGGGGGTCGTGCCGCAGCACCCTCCGACGAGGGACAGCCCGAACTCGCTGATGTACCCGTCCAGCGCCGTGGCCAAACCCTCTGGGGTGAGCGGGTACCGCGCGCCGTCCGAGGTCAGTTCCGGAAGGCCAGCATTCGGCAGGCACGACAGCCCGACTGAGGCATAGCGCGATAGGTGCCGCAGGTGCTCACCCATTTCCTCCGGACCGGTGGCGCAGTTGAGTCCGATGATGTCCACGCCCAGCGGCTCAATGGCCGCCAATGCCGCACCGATCTCGGTGCCGAGCAACATGGTTCCGGCGGTTTCGATCGTCACGCTGACGATGATCGGCACGTCGGAACCCAGCGCGTTCATCGCCCGACGGGCGCCCAGCACCGCCCCCTTCACCTGAAGCAGGTCTTGGCAGGTTTCGATGAGGAACCCGTCGGCGCCGCCGGTGATGAGGCCCTCGGCGCACTGCTGGTACCCGTCACGCAGGTCGGCGAACGAGATCTGGCGCAAGCTGGGGAGTTTGGTTCCCGGGCCCATCGACCCGAGCACCCAACGAGGACGCTGCGGGGTGGCCATCTCGTCGGCGACTCCTCGGGCGATCTCGGCCGACGCCCGCGCCAGTTCTTGGATCCTGCCGGCGATGTCGTACTCGGCCAGCGCCGCCAGGTTTGAGCCGAAGGAGTTGGTCTCCACGCAGTCTGCCCCGGCCTCAAAGTAGGCCCGGTGGATGTCCGCAACGATGTCGGGACGCGTGACGTTGAGGATCTCGTTGCACCCGTCAAGACCGACAAAGTCCTCGGCGGCTACCTGTGATGCCTGCAGCATCGTGCCCATCGCCCCATCGGCGACGATGACGCGGCGGGACAACTCGGTGCGCAAGCTCGAAGACATGGGCCCTAGGGTACGGGCTGTGTCACGCACCTCCGCATCCGGGGCCCATCGACCCCGTCTATAGTGTCGAGCATGTGCGGAATCATCGGCTACCTCGGGCCACGGCCAGCCCGCGATGTCGTCGTGGCGGGCCTACGACGGATGGAATACCGAGGCTACGACTCGGCTGGACTGGCGGTCATCGACCAGGGACGAATCCAGGTACGTAAGCGTGCGGGCAAGATCGCCAACCTTGAAAGCGCCTTGGCGGCCGACCCGTTGCCTGACACCGAGATTGGGATCGGCCACACGCGCTGGGCGACCCACGGGGCGCCGTCCGACGTCAATGCTCATCCGCATGTGTCCGCCAATGGGCGCATCGCGTTGATCCACAACGGGATCATCGAGAACTTCGCTGCGCTTCGGACCGAACTCGAAGCGCAGGGCATCGTCTTCTCTTCGCAGACCGACACAGAAACTGCGGCTCAACTCCTCGGCGTCGAGGTCGGTAAGGGTGCGGACCTGGCTGACGCCATGCGCTCGGTCTGTCGTCGCCTTGAGGGCGCATTCACTTTGGTCGCCATCGACCCGACGCAGCCGGACCGTTTGGTCGCGGCGCGTCGCAACTCACCGTTGGTGGTGGGGGTCGGCGAGGACGAGGTGTTCGTGGCGTCCGACGTGTCCGCGTTCATCGAGTTCACGCGCTCGGCCATCGAGCTGGGGCAGGACCAGGTTGTCGACGTCTCGCGCGACGGCGTCGTCGTGACCGATCTCTACGGCCAGCCCGCCGAGAGCCACCCGTTCGAGGTCACATGGGACCTGTCAGCCGCCGAGAAGGCTGGCTACGACTGGTTCATGCGCAAGGAGATCTTCGAGCAGCCGAAGGCCGTCGCCGACACCCTTCTCGGGCGTTTCGACAGCGAGGGCGCCCTGATCTTGGACGAGTTGCACATCCCTGAGGATGAGCTGCGTCAGATCGACAAGATCATCATCGTTGCTTGCGGAAGCGCCTACTACGCCGGTCTTGTCGCCAAGTACGCCATCGAGCACTGGACGCGCATCGCCTGTGAGGTCGAGATCGCCAGCGAGTTCCGCTACCGCGACCCGATCATCACGCGCACCACACTCGTCGTGACGATCAGCCAGTCGGGCGAAACCGCCGACACCTTGATGGCCATTCGTCACGCGCGCGAACAGCACGCCAAGGTCATCGCGATCTGCAATACCAACGGCGCAACGATTCCCCGCGAATCCGATGCCGTCATCTACACGTACGCCGGCCCGGAGATTGGCGTCGCGTCCACGAAGGGCTTCTTGACCCAGGTCGCGGCCTGCTACCTGCTCGGTCTGTACCTCGCGCAGGTGCTCGGCACGAAGTTCGGCGATGAGATCGCCGCGATCATGCGCGAACTGGCGGCCACGCCTCCGCTCATTCAGCAGGTCCTGGACGATCTCGACTCGATGCGCGAACTGGCTCGCCGGTTCAGCACCCAGCAGTCGATGTTGTTCCTCGGCCGCCACGTCGGGTACCCGGTCGCGCTCGAGGGTGCGCTGAAGCTCAAGGAGATCTCGTACCTCCACGCCGAGGGATTCCCGGCGGGTGAGTTGAAGCATGGCCCGATCGCATTGGTCGAAGAGGGCATTCCGATCTTCGTCATCGTGCCGCCCAAGGGCCGCGATCAACTGCACGACAAGGTGATCTCGAACATCCAAGAGGTCCGGGCGCGAGGCGCTTTCACGATCGTGCTGGCCGAGAAGGACGACATCGAGGCCGAGCCTTACGCGGACGTCTTGTTCCGGCTCCCCAAGGTGTCGACGCTCTTGCAGCCGCTGCTGGCCGTCGTCCCCCTGCAGTTCTTCGCGTGCGAACTCGCGACGATCAAGGGCTACGACGTCGATCAGCCGCGGAACCTCGCCAAGTCGGTCACCGTCGAGTAGGTCGCTACGAGCCCAACAGCAGCGAGGCCGCTATCGCGATCATCATGACCGCGATGAGGCCATCAAGGATGCGCCACGCCAACGGCGCGGAGAACACCGGCTTGAGGAACCGCGCGCCGTAACCCAGCGCGGCGAACCAGGTCACACTGCCGAGAGCGGCACCCGTCCCGAACCACCAGCGGGTGCCGCCATGGGTGTTCGCCACCGATCCGAGCATGACGACGGTGTCGAGGTACACGTGGGGGTTCAGCCAGGTGAACGCCATGCAGGCTGCCACGACGGCAGCCTTGGTGGGTCCCTGCCCGGCATCCTCCGTCGTGAGCGAGCCGGGGCGTAGCGCGCGGCGCGCGGCCAGGACTCCGTACACGGTGAGGAACGCGGCACCACCCCACCGGATGGCCGTGATCACGGCCGGTGCCGCGTCGATCACAGCCCCGACACCGGCGATCCCCAGCACGATCAGTGCCGCGTCGGAGGCGGCGCAGAGGGTCACGATGAGTCCCACGTGCTCGCGTCGCAGACCCTGGCGCAGCACGAACGCGTTCTGAGCGCCGATCGCGATGATGAGGGACAGGCCAAACACGAAACCCGTGGCGGTGGAGGAAATCTCAGGCACGCCTCGAACTTACGGTTGCACAACTCCTGAGGCAAGCTAATGTTCTTGATGCTGCATTAGCAGCGCTAATGATTCGGGGAGCTGCGATGGACTTCGACGCCGCCCAACTGACTGCCCTCTCTGCGGTGATCACCCACGGCAGTTTCGATGCCGCCGCCGCAGCGCTGCGCGTCACGCCTTCGGCGATCAGCCAACGCATCCGGGCGCTGGAGACGGCGACACGCCGCGTCCTGGTGGTGCGCTCGCGCCCCGTCCGGATCACCGAGGCCGGAGTTCCGGTGCTGCGCCTGGCCCGGCAATACGCCGCCTTGTCCGCCGACACCGCGCGAGAACTCAGCCTGACCGAGCAGATGGTCCTCCCCCTGGCGGTGAACGCCGACTCACTCGCCTCGTGGGTCCTGCCCGCGCTGGCACCGCTCGCCGACGAGATCGGTTTTGAGTTCCATCGCGCCGATCAGGAACGGACCGTCGATCTCCTTCGCGACGGGACCGTGATGGGCGCCATCACGTCGGAGGCGCTGGCTGTCCAGGGCTGTACGGTGACACCGCTCGGCTTCATGCGCTATCGCCCGTATGCCGCGCCCGCGTTCGTCGACCGCTGGTTCGCCGATGACGACGACATCGCTGCGTGGGAGCGAGCACCCATGATCGAGTTCGACGCCACCGACGAACTCCAGCGCCGATTTCTCGCCGTGAAGGCGCCGAACGCGCACCCTCCGCGCCGACGAGTGCCCGGGTCCCACGAGTTCCGTGAGGCCGTTCGGCTCGGCTACGGCTGGGGCATGGTGCCGACGATGCAGGCCGCAGCGCTGAACGACGAGATCGTGGTTCTCGACGCGACCGAGGTGGTCGATGTGCGCCTGTACTGGCAACAGTGGGGCATTCGCAGTCCAGCCCTCGACAAGACCACCGACGCGCTCATCGCGGCCGGACGCGCCCTGCGCTGACGGCTGTCAGGCAGGCGTTTTCGTCTGGAAGAAGCCGACGATGGCCAGCACGATGCCGGCGAAGACCGCGATGCCTTGGAACAGGGACGACGTTTGCGCGGTGGTCTCACCGATCCCGGTCAGCAGCACGATCACGAGTTCGGCGACCACCACCCAAAAGCCCCAGCGACGCCGCCGCCACAACGCAACGGCCCCGATCACCGCCAAGATTGCTGGCACTCCCAGGAGAATGGCTGCGACGGTCCACAAGATTCCAAGGGCGTCGCCCGGGCCGAGGAGCAAGGTCCAGTAGTACAGCGTGACGAGGATCACCAACAGCCCGAGCCCGGCAATGCCGACCCCGATCTGAAACCATCCGGTCGGGCCACCCGTGCGCCGCTCCGCGGGCCTTTGCGAACCCGTCACGCGTGAGCTGCTTCGGCCTTCGCCCGCAAGGCGCGCACCATCTCGTCGGGATCGTCGGCCGAATAGACGGCCGAACCGGCCACGAAGACGTCAGCGCCCGCCTCGACGCACCGCTCGATCGTGGATTCGGACACGCCGCCGTCAACCTGCACCCAGATGTCTTTGCCGAGCTTCGACACCAACTCACGCGTGCGCTGGATCTTCGGCAGCGTGAGATCCAAGAAGCTCTGCCCGCCGAACCCAGGCTCGACGGTCATGATCAAGACCATGTCGAGTTCACCCAGCATGTCGGCGTACGGCTCGATCGGTGTGGCCGGCCGCAACGCCATCGATGCGCGCGCACCGGCTGCCCGCAACGCGCGAGCTAGGCGGACGGGTGCCGCGCAGGCCTCGACGTGGAACGTGACCGACTCGGCGCCGGCCTCGGCGTACGACGGGGCCCACCGGTCGGGCTCGTCGATCATCAGGTGAATGTCCAAGAAGGCATCGGTGACGCCGCGAATCGCTTCGACCATCGACAGACCGAAGGTCATGTTCGGGACGAAGTGGTAATCCATGACATCGATGTGAATACCGTCCGCGCTGGCGATGCGCGAGATCTCCCGCTCGATGTTCGTGAAGTCGGCGTTGAGGATGCTCGGTGTGATTTTCATGCCCACACGCAGAGCCTAACGGCATCCCGGCCCTCACAAGGTCGCCTACGTCACCTTCACCAGGGCGAGGAACATCGCGTCGGTTCCATGAATGTGCGGCCAGAGTTGCATCACGTCTGAGTCGACTCCCGGGACGTCGGGTAGATAGTCCCGCACCGGCAGCAAGTGGCAGTTGGGGTGCTTCGCCAGGCATGCCTCGATGACGGCTGTCGTCTCCGCGCGATGGGGTGAGCAGGTCGCGTACGCGACGACTCCGCCTGGCCGGACGGAGGCCACTGCGCTACTCAACAGGTCGCGCTGCAGGGTGGTCAGGCGAGGCAAACTCCCCGGATCGCGTCGCCATCGGCTCTCCGGACGCCGACGTAAGGCGCCTAAACCCGTGCACGGAACGTCGGCCAAGATGGCGTCGAAGGTACCCGGACTCCACGCCGGTCTGGTCCCATCGACACACACCACATTGTGTGGTGGAGGGTAGGCCGCCATCGCCTTGTCCACCAGGAGGGCGCGGTGCGGGGAGGCATCGGAGGCAAGAAGCGTTTGTCCGCGTTCCCGCGCGAGCCCGTGAAGCAGCGCCGCCTTTCCTCCAGGGCCAGCGCACATGTCCAGCCAGGGACCGTTTCCTTCGGCAGCGCGGGCCAGCGCCAACGCGATCAGCTGACTGCCCTCGTCCTGGACGCCGATCCGGGCACTTCGGACATCGTCGAGTTCGGACGGGACACCGTCGAAGTGGGCTCCGAAGGGTGACCATTGACAGGGGCTGGCGCCCAGAGCCTCCAGGTCGTCGCGCGTGGTGACGCCAGGACGGCAGACCAGCGTTGGCTTCGCAGGAACGTTGTTGGCCCGCAACGCCGCCTCCAGCTCATCTCGTGGTAGCACCTCGGCGTAGGCATCCACGATCCAGCGCGGGTGATGGGTGCGGGTGGCCACGGCGTCCATCCCACTCTCCCCCGCCGACAACACCTCGACCCATCCGTCGAGGTCGCGCACGGCAACCTTGCGCAACACGGCATTCACCAAGCCCGTGACACGCTCCCCCACGCGGCTGCGAGCCAGGTCAACGGTTGCGGCGACGGCAGCGTGCACGGGTATCCGCATACCGACCAGCTGATGGGTGCCCAGTCGGAGCAGATCGACAACGGCAGGTTGCAGCGACGTCAGCGCCCTGCCGGACGCCTTCACGATGATGCGGTCGTAGGTGCCTTGGAGCCGACAGGTCCCGTTGACGAGTTCGGTTGTCAGCGCGGCATCGCGGCCCGTCAATCCGCTGTCGCGCAAGGCATGTGACAGTTCGATGTTGGGGTACGCCCCGGCACCGTTTACGGCACGCAAGACGGTGAACGCGACACCGCGTGCCGGGTCGCCCGGCGAACGTCGCTTCACCGCAGCCATGGTGACTCGTCTCGCAGTCCGCGCCCCCACGCGGCAGCGTCCATCGCACGCTTGCCCACGGGTTGAACGCTGACGAGTTCCACCGCACCCGCGCCCGTCCCCACGAGCACTTTGCGCGAGGCCACGCCGACCTGGCCGGGGGCGAGATCTTCGCCGTCCGCGAGGCGGGTGCGCAAAACCTTGAACCTTTGGCCGTCGTAGGTGGTCCAGGCTCCCGGGTTCGGGCTGCAGCCTCTGACGAGGTTGTGAACGTCGGTGTTGGGACGGTCCCAGTCGATGTGGGCGTCGTCCACCGTCACCTTCGGGGCGATCGAGGCATTGTCACCCGGCTGGGGAGTGGGGAGCATGCCGGACTCCACGTCGTCCAGGGTGTTCACGAGGACACTCGCCCCGTCAGTGGCCAGGCGCGTCAAAAGGTCGCCGGCGGTTTCGTCCGAGTCAACGGGGGTGCGCAATGTGCGGAAAACCGGGCCTGTGTCGAGACCAGCATCGATGCGAAAAGTCGTCGCACCCGATTCCGCCGTGCCAGCCATCAGTGCCCGCTGGACCGGGGCCGCACCCCGCCAGGCCGGGAGCAACGAGAAGTGCAGGTTGATCCACCCGTGCCGTGGGATGGCCAAGGCCGACGACGGGATCAAAGCGCCATAGGCCACGACGGGGATGCAGTCCGGCGCCAACTCGCGCAGGGCGGCCTGAAAATCCGGGTCGCGTGGATGCGTCGGCTTGAGGACGGGCAGTCCCAGGGCCTCAGCTCGTTCGGCCACGGGAGAGGCGACCAGCCGCTTGCTGCGGCCTTGCGGCGCATCGGGCCTCGTGATGACCGCGACGCAGTCATGGCGGGACGCCACCACCGCATCCAGCGACGGCAAGGCGACCTCGGGTGTACCGGCGAAGACCACACGCATCCACACAGCCTAGGGCGTCTCGCGCGTACGCAGTGCGCGGCACCTGCCGGGCCACGCCCGCCCGCCTCGGGAGCTGTCCGTTCTCGCAGCTAGGCTGCCCCCATGCAGGCAGAGGAGGTTGTCGATCCGATCGCGAGTGTCGTGCTCGACGTCAACCTGGCCCACCTCGATCGGGACTTCGAGTACACGGTTCCCATAGAACTTGCCTCCGACGCGGTTCCTGGAGCGCGAGTGCGGGTGCGATTCGCCGGACGGCTGGTGGACGGATTCATCGCGGAGCGTCGCGCCAGTGCGCAACACAACGGCCACTTGTCGCCCATACACAAGGTCGTCTCGTCCGAATCCGTTTTGCATGCCGACGTCTTGAGTCTGCTGCGATCGGTAGCCGATCACTACGCGGGGACCGTGGCGGACCTTTTGCGCTTCGCCGTCCCGCCTCGGCACGCGACAACGGAGAAGGCCTCTCGTCCCACTCCCCCATCACCCAACCTCGATGAAGCGCCGCATGCCTTGTCCGCGTACCCGAACGGTGACTCGTTCGTCGCGGCCTTGGCGGACGGTCGGAGCCCACGGGCGGCCTGGCATGTTGCAGCGGTGAACGCTGACTTGGGAGAGCCGTTCGGCGGACTCGTCGCCGCTGCTCAGGCGACCGTCCGCAGCGGCCGCTCCGCGATACTGCTCGTGGGTAACCAGCGAGAACTCGACAGGCTCGGCGCCGAAGTGACGCGCCGATGTGGGGCCTCGTCGTTCGCCGTCCTGTCGGCCGAGCTGGGCCCCTCGGCGCGGTACCGGCAGTTCTTATCCATCTCTCGCGGCCTGCAGCGCCTGGTCATCGGGACTCGCGGCGCCGTGTACGCGCCGGTGACCGATCTTGGACTCATCGGCATCTGGGACGACGGATCCGACGACTACGCCGAGCCGCACGCGCCCTATCCGAACGCCCGCGAGGTGGCTGCCATCCGCGTGGCCCAGCAGGGCGCCGGGATGCTGCTCGCAGCGCACTCGCGCAGCGTTGAGGCACAGGCCTGGACCGAGACTGGATGGCTGCGCGACATCTCCATCCGCCCCGCCGACAGTCGACCCGTCACTCCCGTGGTCCGCATCGCAGCCGCGAGCGACTTCGAGTTGGAGCGGGATCCGCATGCCCGTGCGACGCGCCTTCCCCGCGAGGTCTTTGACGTCGTGCGGGCCGGAATCGCCAGTGGTCCCGTCCTCATACAGGTGCCCCTGGCCGGCTACGTGCGCGGTGTGGTCTGCAGGGCTTGCGGACAGGCGGCGAGTTGCCCCCGCTGCGGGGGGCGCATGCATGGTGAGCCCAGCGCCGCAGGCTTGCAAGTCACCTGCGCCTGGTGCGGGCCGCCTCAGGGTCGATGGACCTGCGACAACTGTGGTGACCACGAAGTGCGAGCCGTCGCGATTGGGTCGGTCCGCACGGCCGAAGAACTGGGCCGCTCCTTCCCGGGTACGCGCGTGATCACGTCGTCGGGCGAGAAGATCGTCGGCGAGGTCACCGACGACACAGCCCTCGTCGTTGCGACGCCTGGCGCCGAGCCCCGCGCCACGCATGGATACTCCGCCTTGATCCTGCTCGACACACAGGCGTCTTTGAACCGGGCGGACCTGCGGGCCACGGAGGAATCTCTGCGCCGGTGGTGCAACGCCGTTGCCTTGGTGCGCCCCGCCCGCGACGGGGGGACGGTCCTGGCCGTCGGCCCTCCCTCGGCCCGGGCCCTGCAGGCACTCGTGCGCGCCGATCCTGTCGGCTTCGCGACCCGCGAACTCACCGACAGGCGTGCCGCCGGTTTCCCTCCAGCCGCCAAACTCATCACAGTCGAGGGCCCCGCGTCTGCTTTGTCGCAGTTCATGGCGGAGCTGCGGATGCCCGATGGTGCGCAGGTGCTGGCACGGATCTCACTACCGCCCGCCGGGGGTACCGACGACCTCGAGCGCGTCACCTTGCGCAGTCCCTTGACCTTGGGCCGAGAACTCACCGCCCAGGTACGCGCTGCGGCCGCGATCCGAACCGCACGCAAGGACGCCGGTGCACTGCGCATCCGTGTCGATCCGCAGGTGCTCGGCTAAATCGGTCAGGCCTTCACGGCGGCCTGCAAGGCCTCCACGCGGTCGGTGCGCTCCCACGTCATCACGGGCAACTCCCGCCCGAAATGCCCGTAGCAGGTGACCTGCGAATAGATGGGACGCAGGAGGTCGAGTTGCTGAATGATGGCGGCCGGACGTAGGTCGAACACCTCATCGACGGCCGCCACGATCCGGTCGAGCGGCAGCTTTTCGGTGCCGAAGCAGTCGACGTAGAACCCGACCGGATGGGCTCGCCCGATGGCGTAGGCGGCCTGCGCCTCGCACCGGTCGGCGAACCCTGCGGCAACGACGTTCTTCGCGACCCAACGCAGCGCGTAGGCAGCCGAACGGTCGACCTTGGACGGATCCTTGCCGGAGAAGGCACCACCGCCGTGCCGGGCCATCCCCCCGTAGGTGTCCACGATGATCTTGCGGCCAGTCACACCGGCGTCGCCCATCGGCCCGCCGACGACGAAGGCGCCGGTGGGATTCACGAGGGTGCGTAGGCCGTTGGCCGACACCGAGTAGCGATCAAGCACCGGGTTGATGACGTGGCGCCGAATCTCTTCGGCGATGTGCGCCTCCGACAGTCCTGGGGCGTGCTGCGTGGATACGACCACGGTGTCGACGCGCACGGGTGTGTCGCCGTCGTATTCGACCGTGACCTGTGTCTTGCCGTCGGGGCGCACCCATTCGAGGTCGCCATCCTTGCGGACCTCCGTCAGCCGCTCGGACAGCCGATGGGCAATGTCGATGGGTAGCGGCATCAGTGTCGGCGTCTCGTTGGAGGCGTACCCGAACATCAGTCCCTGGTCGCCCGCACCTTGCTGGTCCAAGGCATCCGTGGACCCCTCGGTGCGCGCCTCCTCGGCCTTGTCGACGCCTTGAGCGATGTCAGGTGACTGTGCGCCCAGTGACACCAGCACCCCGCACGACCGACCGTCGAAGCTTTTCTCGTCGTCGTCATAACCCACGTCGAGGATGCGCTCGCGCGCAATCTTGGAAATGTCGGCGTACGCACTGGTGGTCACCTCGCCAGCCACCACGACCGTGCCGGTGGTCACCAGCGTCTCGACCGCGACACGTGCCTGGCTGTCCTCGCCGAGAAGGGCGTCCAGCACAGCATCGGAGATGGCGTCGGCCAGCTTGTCGGGATGACCTTCGGTCACGGACTCAGACGTAAACAGGCGCTTCACTCGTTTCCCTCTCCGTGGCGGCGCGCAGCCGTCAGTATGTGGTGCGCGACCGTGTCCTTCGACCCGGACACGGTATCGACCACTGCGTTGTTGTCGATGATCACAACGCTGTTGGACGATGATCCGAAGACCTTCCCGCCGGACACGTCGTTAAGCACCAACAAGTCGCAGCCCTTTCGCCGCAGCTTGTCGCCGCCCAGGCGCAGCAACTCGTCACCGGCGGCCGTCTCGGCCGCGAACCCCACCAGGGTGTGCGGGCGGTCGTCGGATTCTGCCAGGCCCCGCAGCACGTCCACGGTTTGCTCAAGGTGCAGCGTCAGCGTCTGGCTCGATGACTTCTTGATCTTGGACTCCTGCCGCTGTGCGGGCGCGAAGTCGGCGGGGGCGGCGGCCATGATGACGATGTCGGCACCCCCGGCGTGTGTGTGCATGGCCTCGGCCAGATCAGCCGTGGACTCGACACCGATGTGCTCGACTCCACTGGGCCGATCTTCGACAACGGAGCTGGCCACCAAGGTCACCCGCGCGCCGCGCAGAGCGGCGGCCCGAGCCAATGCCACTCCCATGCGTCCGGAAGACGCGTTGGTGATGGATCGCACCGGATCGATAGCTTCTCGCGTGCCGCCAGCGCTGACGATGACCCGCCGTCCGTGGAGATCGCGGGCGGCGACCGTACTCGCCGTCGCCGGATCGTCCGTCAGACTCGTGGCGACGGCATGAATCTCTGCGGGCTCGGGCAGTCGACCCGGACCGGTATCTGGCCCCGTCAAACGGCCGTGAGCCGGGTCCATAACGATCGCGCCCCGCGACCGCAGGGTGCGCACGTTGTCTTGGGTGG
>RRZU010857195.1_pt1 | contig 27045 bp, 21 predicted proteins | sample 2165561 | NCBI WGS metagenome assembly RRZU01 (sample SAMN10456909, study PRJNA506462) | wastewater metagenome | isolation source: wastewater sludge | place: USA: Moscow, Idaho | reverse complement strand
TTCCTCAGCAACCGACGTCTTGGCGGAAAAATTGCTCAGCCGCGCAACGACGCGCTTTAGCTGCTCAAACTCTTCACGCAGATCGTTCAACGCCACAGCAACCGGAATCAAAGCATCGCCGGAAACTTTGCGCGCGCTGCGTAAAGGTACGAGAGTTTCCTCAAACGCGTGCGCCGACCGCTCAACCTGGCGCAGATCCAGCATCGAGGCCTCACCCTTGATGCTATGCACCTCACGAGCAATTCTTGAAATCAGCTGTCGATAGGCATGCTGCTCGGGTGAGACTTTCTGCAAAGCATTGTTGATTTCCAACAGACGTCGATCCGCGCCGTCAAGGAACACCGTCAACTCTTGCGGGTCGTGCTCGAGTACCGAGATCAAGGCATCCACCCCGCTGCGCGCTTGGGCTTTGGCTCCTTCCAGTTCGCGGGCCAGCAGGATGTTGTCCGTGATGTCAGACACGGAAACCAGCAAGTACTCGACCATTCCGTGTTGCAACACCTGTTGAAACTCGAAATCCAGAAAACGCCGCGTCCCATCACTCATTTGCAGCTCAACCTCGCGCAACGGATTGAGTTGTTTAAGCAAAGTCGGCTTGACGCGATCATTGAAAAGCACGGTCATATAATTTTCTGCTGCCGTTGCGTTCTCTTCGCTCATACGCTTTTTCAGGTACTCATAGAAGCTGTCGCCAGCCGCGAGCTTGTTGCCAAGCAGGCCACCCGTCGATTTCGACTGCTGCCCGCCAACCGTACCGTTGCGCTCGAGCAAAAACAGACCTTCACGTACCGAACCGAGAATCCGGTCGGTCTCGTTGCGCGCAACACTGGCCGCATGATCGCCTTTGGCGAGACCGCGCAGGAACTTGAAAACGATAAAGACAAAATTGAACAAGGCCAGCAAGATAGCCAGGACCTGCACAGAGCGCATCTGAGCGGCACGATGCATCGACATTTCTTCAAGGTGCCGGGTCAAATCCTCGGCCTGCTGCATCAGTCGGGTATTACGTGCGACCACCTTATTGACCGCGATATCAACATCATCCTCGGTAGCGCCACCGGGGTAGCCGGAGCCGTCAACAATCAATGGCGAAACCGACTGCGCCAGAGGTGCCCACGTTCTATCCAAATCAGCAAGCAGTACCCGGGCACGCTCGATACGCTCCTGACTGTTGAATATTTCACGCCGGGCACTGCCTAGTCCATTAGCCAGGGCCTCGGTTGCCTGTTTATATCCGTTGTACGCCCCGTCAATCTGGGCGATGCTGGTCTGCGTTGACATACCGGAACTGGCTTCCTGCTTGAGCGTCAGGACGGCTTTGGCCAATTGCTGCGAATACACCCGCATGTCGCTGGCCAGATTGATTCGCCCGGTATCAATCTCCAGCAAACGTGAAGACTGGAAATTGAATATCAGAACACCAAGATCGATAAGCACAAAAAGAGCTATCGCGACCAATAAGTCTCGGTATTTGCCAAGCAGTTCGGGGAACGGTGACTTCATCATAACGGCATCCAGAGGGATAAGGCGCGCATTATCACCATTGCATGTTACGGACATATTTCATTTGAATGACGCGTACACGCAGCCGCCATGAATAGCCGAGAACAGGTCTGAAAAGCCGGTACTCAGTTCCGATCAAATCGATAGAACAGGTTCGGCTCCGAAATAACAAAAATGCTGTTTCCCGCACCCACGGCCACGCCCTCGGCTTGCGGAACATCCCGCTTCAAGCCATGCCAACCCCTACGCAGCACCAGCATCGACAAGGGTTTGTGGTCATCGCCAAGTTCCAAGACAAGGCGCGACTCGTCACTGAGCAAGAGCAGCATTCCACTCCCCTCGTGATAACTGACCGAAGACAGATCACGCAAAAAATACGCCAGCGGTGCACCGAGTCGCCATTCGCGAATATCGAGATCAACCCGCCCGCCGTGAACGATTTCTGCAAACCCACGAAACTCAAGCAAACGCAGCGGATCTTTTTCTTTCACCACAAACAGCCGATTATTCCGGTCATCCCAAGAAACGCCTTCAAACCCGAGATTTCCAGGAACTTCCGCCGCGACCGTCAGGCGCGGCCTGTCGTGTGTAACGATAGGGTTTTGCCCCTCATCAAACCGCACCCGCACATGAATCAGCTGCTGCAAACGCTCATCGACCAGGAAGAACTCGTCCCCCTGAATATGGGTGATGCCTTCCAGATCCGTAACACCATCAACTGGCCACGAATGCAGCAACACGCCATCAAGGGACAGCTCGATCACTTGCGGCGGACGGTTGATTACCGAGAACAGGGTGTTTCGACCGCTGTGATAGGTCAAACCAGAGGCATTTTCCTCGACCCCGGCAATTGGCAGCGCGTCTATGGCAACCTGATAACGATCAAGCGCCAGAGCGGAGTCCGAGCGCCCGAACAAGGAACTCCCCACTTTAAAAACATAAGGCATGGCCCAGCCGAAGTAGGCGCAAACTACGACAAACAGCACCAGAACAAAGAGAATCAGAACGCCGACAAGCGGTCGGTTCTTGCGGCTCTGCAACAGACCCGAACAACAGAAAAGCAAAAAGTCCTACCTTTCGACCTCACGAGATTCAAAACAAAACGGCACGCTTCCGCGTGCCGAAAGAACGATCCAGCGTGAATCAAGCAGCGCTGGTTTGCCCCGCGTATTTCCGAATCTCTTTATCCAGGAAGTAGATCCCTTTGCCGTCGAGGCCGATCACGGCAATCTTGTCGAGGATGCTCTTGAACAGGCGCTCTTCTTCGTGTTGCTCGCTGACATACCACTGCAAGAACTGGAAGGTGCTGAAATCCTGCTCGGCCAGCGCGCTAGCCACCAGCTGATTGATCGCGGCGGTAATCGTCAGCTCGTGTTTGTAGGTTACCTCGAACACTTCGCCGAGTGACTTGAAGTCCGATTGCGGCGCCTCGAGCGCGCCAATTTGCGCCAAGGCGCCGGTCTCGCAAACGTAATCAAAGAGCTTGTGCATGTGCACCAACTCTTCACCGGCATGCTCACGCAAAAAAGCGGCACTGCCCGTATAGCCCTGATGGTCACACCAAGCACTCATCTGCAAATAGAGGTTGGACGAAAACTGCTCCAACTGAATCTGACGGTTCAAACGATCAATCATGACGACAGACAACATGGCACTCTCCTTAGGTGATGATCCGCTTAGCAAAACACTCTGTACTACATTAAAGCGCAAAAAACGATAAATTGCATTGGAAGTTCATAGATCGCGTATACGAGTCCGGAAATCCTCCGATCAATACCCGCCCGTGTTTGCAAAATTCTCAAAACGCGTGTATTCGCCAAGAAAGGTCAAACGAACCATGCCGATCGGGCCGTTACGCTGCTTGCCAATGATAATTTCAGCGCTGCCTTTGTCCGGCGTATCGGGGTTATAAACCTCGTCACGATAGATGAACATGATCACGTCGGCGTCCTGTTCGATAGCGCCGGATTCGCGCAAGTCGGACATCACCGGGCGTTTGTTCGGTCGCTGTTCCAGCGAACGGTTGAGCTGAGATAGCGCCATCACCGGCACATTCAACTCCTTGGCCAAACCCTTCAGCGAACGTGAAATTTCAGAAATTTCGGTCGCCCGGTTTTCGCCCTGGCCAGCACTGGACATCAGCTGCAGGTAATCGATAACGATCAGACCAAGCTTGCCGCACTGCCGATGCAAACGCCGCGCACGAGCGCGCAAGTCGATCGGATTAAGCGCCGGCGTTTCGTCGATGTACAACGGCGCCTCGTGCATCTTGCCCAATGCAAAAGTCAGGCGCGACCACTCATCATCGTTGAGGCGGCCGGTACGCACCCGATGCGCATCGAGCCTGCCGACCGAAGAAAGCATCCGCATGGCCAATTGCGCGCCGCCCATTTCCATCGAAAACACGGCTACCGGCAAGCCGACTTCAATCGCCACATGCTCTGCCATGTTCAAAGCAAACGAGGTTTTTCCCATCGACGGGCGACCAGCAACAATCAATAAATCACCGGGCTGCAAACCGGACGTCTTTGCATCAAGATCATGATAGCCAGTCGGAACGCCAGTAATATCAGAAGGATTGTCCCGATCATGCAACTCCTGGATGCGCTCGACGACCTGCGTAAGCAAGGGGTTGATGTGCTGGAAGCCGGTTTGATGACGAAACCCTCCTTCAGCAATGGCAAACACCTTGGCCTCAGCTTCATCCAGCAACTGCTTCGGATCGCGGCCCAAGGGATTGAATGCGCTGCCGGCAATTTCATCGCCCGCGGTGACCAACTGGCGAAGAATCGCGCGTTCCCGCACGATCTCGGCATAACGCCGGATATTGGCTGCCGACGGGGTATTGGCGGCCAATTCCCCAAGATACGCCAGGCCGCCGGTTTCACTTCCCTCCCCGGCCAGATCAAGACTTTCGGCCACGGTGATCACGTCGACGGGTTTGCTCTGCTCCAACAACTTGCGAATCTGACGATAGATGCGCTTGTGCTCATCGCGGTAAAAATCGTTTTCGCCGACCAGATCGGCAATCTTGTCGAAAGCGGCGTTATCGAGCAGCAAACCACCCAGAACCGATTGCTCCGCTTCAATGGAATGCGGGGGGATACGCAAATTGGCAATCGCCGGATCAAGCGACGTATTCTGATTGTTCCTTGAGTTTGCTGAATTGAACGACTTGGCCATAAAAATTCCGAAGTGGGTGTGCGACAGACGAAGGCTAGAGTTTACTCCGAGGTGCCGCGATACGAACCAGAGAATGAATCACGCCGACCGAAAAGCCGACGACCACACTGAAACCACGGTACCGCAAAGGCTGTATTGAGAAATATTCTGCAGCCGAAGCTAACAAGCAAATTCATCTCGAAGCACGATGACTCACGTTACAATGCCCCATGCGCATAGCCATTTTTAATCAAAAGGGTGGCGTTGGAAAAACGGCCACCACGCTAAATCTTTCCGCCGCCATCGCCCACCACGGCGATGCCCCCCTTTTGCTTGACCTCGACCCGCAGTCCCACCTCACCTGCATCCATGGCACACCGACAAACGACGCGGATCGCTCTCTCTTCGGGTTTTATCAGGGCATACGAACCCTCAATGAACTGGCCATCCCGTGGGAGGGCATTGGGCGACTGATTCCCGCCCATTCCCAATTGATCAAGGTCGATACGATTTACGGCAAAGGGCCGACTATCCTGAACAAGTTGCGCGTTGGCCTTGATGCGTTCGAAGGAATGCCATCGGACAAAACGTCGCAAAACATCATCATCGACTGCTGTCCCTACATGGGCGTGCTGGCACTCAACGCGATTTTTGCCTGCGACTTGCTAATCATCCCGATTTCCAGTGATTACCTGTCCTTGCAGGCCGCAGCCCACATGACGCAGACTCTGGCCTATCTTGAGCCGGTACTAAAACGGCGTCTTGAACGCCGCTACCTGCTGACCCGCTATGACCGTCGTCGCAAGATGAGCGAGGACATCCAGAATCAGCTTCGTCAAAACTTTGGTGATGAAGTCTGCCAAACCATCATCATTGAAAACGTATCGATCGCCGAAAGCCCATCGAAAAACCGCGACGTATTCAGTCACAGCCCGTCCAGCCGCGGCGCGGCCGATTACACCCTCCTGTATAAAGAGTTACAGCAACAGGGCTTGCTCAAGATCAGCGCACCGTAACGCACCGCCCCCAGCCTCTGGCAGCGCCATTTGGCGCTCTAAAACCATGCCTTGCGGAAAAATCAGGTTGCTTGCCGCTGGCCCAACGCACGCAAAACAACCCCAAATAGCTGCTCTGGCATGAACGGTTTGAGCAAGAAGTCGTTCATGCCGGCATCGATGCACAATGCCTTGTCTTCGGCAAAGGCATTGGCGGTCATGGCGATAATCTGCAGATCCCCGCACCCGGCGAAATTCCGTATCTGCCGCACCGCTTCCAAACCATTCAATTTCGGCATCTGCATATCCATGAAGATGGCCGCGTAGCGCCTCTTGCACACCAGCTCTACTGCCTGCACGCCATCATCGGCGGTATCTACCAGAAGACCAACGGCCTGCAGTAGCGTCATGGCAATTTCCTGATTGAGAGGCTCATCATCAGCCACCAAAATACGCTGACCAGCAAAGCGTTGCCTGATCAACGACTCGGCATCGACTGCGACGCTCTGTTCCTGGCGCTCGACATTCCGCCGCCTTTCCATCTTCCTCAAGCACACGGAGAACCAGAAAGTACTGCCTACCGACGGCGTGCTCTCCACCCCTGCTTCGCCGCCCATCAACTCGGCCAGATGCCGCGTAATCGCCAAGCCGAGGCCGGTGCCCCCGTACTTACGCGTCATTGAATTGTCTGCCTGCTCAAAGGTGCTGAAGAGTCGACGCATGGCCTGCGGGGCAATGCCGATACCCGTATCGGTCACTTCGAAACGGAGCATCGCGCAATCGTCGGTCTCATTCAGATTGATCACTCTTAATGTGATCTTGCCCTGATCGGTGAATTTGACGGCATTGGTCACGTAGTTAAGCAGCGCCTGCTGCAGCCGCGTGGGGTCGCCCCACAAATCACTTGGCAATTGCCCGATTTCCATCTGCAAGTGAAGCCCCTTGGCCTGCAGACGTTCGGCGAGAATGGAATTAACATTACTCAGCAAGTTACCAATGTCGACCGGAGCTTCCTCCAGCGTAAATTTGCCAGCCTCAATCTTGGATATATCAAGAATGTTGTTGATGACCGACAACAGGTGCTGCGAAGACGCATCGATAGTGTCAAGGCGCTTGGCCTGCTGCGGCGATACGCCCTCACGGCGGAGGAGGTTGGCAATTCCTATAATGCCATTGATCGGCGTGCGAATTTCATGGCTCATGTTGGCAAGGAAAGCACTCTTGGTAACATTGGCCGCATCGGCAACGGTTTTCGCCTGCGAGAGAGACTGATTGGCCATTTCGAGCTCGGCAGTACGGGTCGCCACAAGCGCTTCAAGATTATGGCGGTGTTGCTCAAGTTCGGCCTCTGCCGCCTTGCGCTCGGTAATATCTTCGGAAATGCCCAGCAAAAACTTGCTTGTCCCATCGGGGCTCTGGATACGAACCTTGCGCGTATGCAGCAGCCTTTCCCCGTTACTGGCTGTCGCCACCCGCTCTTCCGGGACATCAAGCCGGCCAGCTTCACCATCAAGTACCTCACGGTCTGCGGCGGCAAAATACGTCGCCTGCTCAAGAGGAAACGAATCCAGATCCGTCTTGCCAAGCAAATGCTGTCGCTCATACCCCAAAAGCTCTTCGCCCGCGCGATTGAACATCACGTACTTCAGGTCATTTGCTTCCTTGAGGAAAATCATCAGCGGAACATTTTCAAACACCGCATCAGTAAGCGCTTTTGCCTCCCTGAGCGCCTTCTCCACCCGCATGCGCTCAACAATATCGACTTCCAGGCCATCAATAGCCTGTCGCAAACTATCCTGCATGCGCTCAATACCATTAACCAGCATCTGCAACTCATCAGGGCGCGCTCTAGCGGGTCGTTCCAGTGTCAAATGCTCGTCCAGATTCTCCGGCCTAAGTTGGTCGACATGGCTGGCCACCCGACGCATGTGGCGCATTACACGCCGTTCAAGCAACACCAACACAAAGCCGGCCACCAGCACGATCAGCACAAGGCTGAACAACAGCTTGTCTATGGATTCAAAAAGCAAGCGCCGTTCGATAGACGATTGATCGACTTCGATGAGCAGCACACCAAGTTGCTCTCCCGGCTCTGGCATGACCTGTGCCGTCCCTAGCGAACGAATTAGCGGGAATTCACGAAGTATCGCCCCGGACGTCGGCTGGCCAATCTCGACCAGCGTTTCTTCGGCATTACGAATCGTTACCCGGGAAACATCGCGCTGCTTGGCGATCCCTTCGGCAAGTCGCTGTAGTCCAGCTCCATTGAGGTGCCATACCAACTCGGAAAGCGCCGGCACACTGTTCGAGTCAATCAGCGCAAACCGCTCATGAACATTACGTATTTCAGACGCACGTTTCTGCCACAGCTCGAGGCCGCCAATGGCCAGCGAAATAACGGTAGCGAACGCTGCCGTTGCAATGGTAAGACTGCGGCTCAGGGTCATGATCAGCCTTTGGCAAGTTAACCTCCTAGCAACGACGAGAACCTAAAATCCCGACGATCAAACGGATTGAGTTCCTCTCAAGCACCGCGAGGCTAAAGGGATTCTAAGTAGATCATTCAGAAAGTCAATCGCTTGACATAAAACGGGGAGTAAAGCGCGGAGGGCAAAAGGGCAAGCGTGCGAAGACCAATTGAGTTTAGTCACAAGTCCTAAAATATCAAGAAGGCCGGAGGGCTTTTACCTAAAGGCACGCAAACAGTTGCAGCAGCAATTCCCTTTGAAAACAGACGCGCCCTGGCGGCGCAAAGTCACCTACTCGGTAGAACTGGTGCCCGGCACACCTGAAATCAGATCAACGACTTCCTCGTAGGTCACCGGATTGCTGCGCTGCACCGGCACCAACAATCGCTTCGTCTCAATAATTTCGCAGCCAAGATAGATCTGGCGCAAACGGCGCTCGGCGTCCTGCTCGTCCTTGCCATAAATCAACAGATTTTCGACTACAGAACCGCTGCGTGTGCGAATACGAAAGCTGTACTTAGCCGTTGCTGAGATGTTCATAAAACACCTATAGAACAATAGGATAAATTGACTATATGCAGTAACTTATTAAAAAGCAAGCAGCGCCTGCGCGGCGACCATAAAATACAAGCATACGCAGCTTTCAGCGACCAATCAGTCGTCTTCGCACAGGCAAAAAAAATGGCTCAGAACAATTCGGAGCCATTTTCATCAAACCGCCAAACCTGCTTACATGCGCGCAATCATCGCTTCACCAAACGCCGAGCATGAAACCTCGGTTGAGCCTTCCATCAGGCGGGCGAAGTCGTAAGTCACGACCTTGTCACCGATGGCCGCTTCCATCGACTTGATGATCAGGTCGGCCGCTTCGAGCCAGCCGAGGTGGCGCAACATCATTTCAGCGGAAAGGATCAGCGAACCGGGGTTCACCTTGTCCTTGCCGGCATACTTCGGCGCAGTACCGTGCGTGGCCTCAAAACAGGCGTACTGGTCGGAAATATTGGCACCCGGCGCGATGCCGATACCGCCGACTTGCGCTGCCAGTGCATCTGAAACGTAATCGCCGTTCAGGTTGAGCGTAGCAATCACGTCGTATTCGGCCGGACGCAGCAGAATTTGCTGCAGGAAGGCATCGGCAATACAATCTTTGATGACGATGCCGTTCGGCAGCTTCAACCACGGGCCGCCATCAATCTCGACGCCGCCAAACTCATTCTTGGCCAGCGCGTAGGCCCAGTCACGGAAGCTACCTTCGGTGAACTTCATGATATTGCCTTTGTGCACAATGGTCACCGAATTGCGCTTGTTGGCAATGGCGTACTTGATCGCAGCGCGCACCAGACGCTCGGTGCCGTCTTTCGATACGGGCTTGACGCCGATCGACGAAGTCTCCGGGAAGCGGATCTTCTTGACACCCATCTCTTCCTGCAGGAATTTAACGACCTTCTTGCAGTCTTCGGAGCCTGCCATCCATTCGACACCGGCGTAGATATCCTCAGTGTTCTCGCGGAAGATGACCATATCTGTCAATTCGGGCTGCTTGAGCGGCGACGGAACGCCACGGAAGTAACGCACGGGGCGTACGCACTGGTAGAGATCAAGTTCCTGGCGCAACGCAACGTTGAGCGAACGAATGCCGCCGCCAACCGGCGTTGTCATCGGCCCTTTGATCGAAACTGAGTATTCCTTGAGCGTGTTGAGCGTTTCGGGCGACAGCCAAACGTCGGGACCATACTTCTTGGTCGACTTTTCACCAGCATAGACTTCCATCCAGTGAATCTTCTTTTTGCCGCCATAGGCTTTGGCCACCGCGGCATCGACCACCTTGATCATCACCGGAGTGATATCAACGCCAATTCCGTCCCCTTCAATGAAGGGAATAATCGGATTATCCGGAATCGCTTGCCCGGGAACGATCTTCTGGCCGCCCTGCGGGACCTTGATCAAACTTTCGCTCATAGTTACTCCATGTAAATGAATTAGCAAAAATCGTTACCAAAGCTCGCGGCAAAAAAAAACCCCGCTCGATTGGCGAGGTTTTATTGTGCCAGAGCCAGACTACTTCAGCTTGGTTTCCTTGTAAGCCACATGCTTGCGGACTTTAGGATCATACTTCTTGATCTCCATCTTTCCGGGCATGGTCTTTTTGTTCTTGGTCGTCGTATAGAAGTGGCCGGTACCAGCCGTCGACTCGAGTTTGATTTTTTCACGCATGGCTGCAGTTCCTTATCAGATTTCGCCGCGGGCGCGCAAATCAGCGAGCACCACATCGATACCGTTCTTGTCGATGGTGCGCAAACCGGCGGTTGATACGCGCAAGCGAACCCAGTGGTTTTCGCTTTCAACCCAGAAACGGCGATACTGCAGATTCGGGAGGAAGCGGCGCTTCGTACGATTGTTAGCATGGGAAACATTGTTCCCAGACATCGGGCCTTTACCCGTTACTTGGCAGACACGCGCCATGATTGTTGCTCCAATTGATCTTGGGAAGAAAGCCGATGATTTTAGCCTATTCGACCGGGTGATTTCAAGTTATTTCTGCTAGTAATTACGATAACAAACCGCGCTCGGCAAACGACAGAGGTTGCGACGCCCCGGCCACAATGAAATGATCGAGCACGCGAACATCAACCAAAGCCAATGCCTGCCTGAGTTCCCTAGTCAAAGACTCGTCTGCGGACGAAGGTTCGGAAACACCAGACGGATGGTTATGCGCAAAAACTACAGCGGCAGCATTATGCCACAAAGCCTTCTTGACTACCTCTCTTGGATAAACACTGGTCTGGGTGAGTGTTCCCCGAAACAGCTCTTCGCCCGCAATCAGGCGGTTCTGCGCATCCAGCCAGAGGGCAAAAAACACTTCGTGAGCAAGCCCCGCCAGATGTAATCGCAGGTAATCACGCACCGCGTCGGGCGTTGAGAAAGCGTCGTTCTGCTGCATTTGCTCGGACAAGGCCCGTCGCGCCATCTCCAGAACTGCCTGCAATTGAGCGTATTTGGCCGGCCCCATGCCGGGAATGGCGGAAAACTCGTCCTGATTCGCCGCAAAAAGGCGAGTCAGGCTACCAAAACGCTGAATCAAATCACGCGCCAGATCGACGGCACTCTTTCCTTTCATGCCAACGCGTAAAAAGATCGCCAGCAGTTCCGCATCTGAAAGCGCAGCAGCCCCTTGCGCCAGCAAACGCTCGCGCGGACGCTCGTCCGCCGGCCAGTCGTTGATTGACATAGGAAAATCTCGGTTAAAATCGTCCGCTTAATTCTAACTACGTATCGAGGCATTCGCATGGAATTATCGGGAAAACGCATTGCCCTCGGCGTCACCGGCGGCATCGCCGCGTATAAGGCAGCTGAACTCGTACGGCTGTTAATCAAACAAGGTGCGACGGTACAGGTCGCGATGAGCGAAGCGGCCACGCGCTTTGTGACGCCGGTAACCTTTCAGGCGCTCTCCGGCCAGCCGGTGTTCACCGACCAGTGGGACCCGCGCATGGCCAATAACATGGCGCACATCGACCTCTCGCGTGAGGCCGATGCACTGCTCGTCGCCCCGGCGACGGCAGACTTCCTGGCAAAAGTCGCCCACGGTCTGGCCGACGATCTGCCAAGCACGCTGACCCTCGCCCGCAGCTGCCCGCTGCTGGTCGCGCCAGCGATGAACAAACAGATGTGGGAAAACCCGGCAACGCAACGCAATATCGCCACCCTGCGCGGCGACGGTGTTATCCTGCTCGGCCCAGCGGCGGGCGAACAAGCCTGCGGCGAAAGCGGCCTCGGCCGCATGATCGAAGCGGAAGAAATCGTCGCCGAGCTGATCGCCTTCTTCCAACCGAAACTGCTCAAAGGCAAGAAAATTCTGCTGACTGCGGGGCCCACCTTTGAGGCTATCGATCCGGTGCGCGGCATTACCAACCTGTCGAGCGGCAAAATGGGCTTTGCCATTGCCCGCGCGGCGCAGGAAGCAGGTGCCGAAGTCACGCTGGTCAGCGGCCCGGTCAGCCAGCCCACGCCACGCGGCATTACGCGCATCGACGTGACCAGCGCGCTGGAAATGCACGCCGTCGTCATGACGCATGTAGCCGCTCAGAACGTCTTTGTCGGTGTCGCTGCGGTGGCTGACTATCGTCCGAAAGCGACAAGCACAAACAAAATCAAGAAGAATGGCAATCCTGCGTCGCCGATCGAACTGATTCTCAACCCCGACATTCTTGCCGAAGTCGCCGCTCTGCCCGCTCCGCCGCTATGCATCGGATTTGCCGCTGAGAGCCAAAATCTCGACGAATATGCCGAGAGGAAACGTGCTGCAAAAAACATTCCGCTAATTGTTGGCAACCTGATTCAGGACGGCTTTGGCGGTGAGAACAACACCCTCGTCCTGTTCGACGACGAGGGCCACCATCCGCTAACACCGGCCTCAAAACTTCAACTGGCGCGCCAATTGGTGGCGCGCATTGCCACTTTGCTGGAGAAACGCTAATGCACCGCATCGACGTCCGCATCCTTGACCCGCGCCTGAAAGACAGCCCACCACACTACGCCACGCCCGGCTCCGCCGGCCTCGACCTGCGCGCCTGCATCGAAGCGCCGGTCAAACTGCATCCCGGCGACACCATGCTGATCCCCACGGGTCTCGCCATTCACCTGGCCGACCCCGGCCTCGCGGCAATGGTTCTGCCGCGCTCCGGGTTAGGGCACAAACATGGCATCGTGCTTGGCAATCTCGTTGGACTGATCGACTCCGATTATCAAGGCGAAATCATGGTATCAACCTGGAATCGCGGCAAGGACAGCTTCACGATTAACCCGCTCGATCGCCTGGCACAATTGATTGTTGTTCCGGTCATGCAGGTCACGTTCAATGTGGTCGATGAGTTCGATACCAGCAGCCGCGGCGCCGATGGCTTCGGCAGCACCGGCAAGACTTGAGCGCTTCGATTAATCTCGAAAAACCACGCGCATCAAGCCGCGCAGCGCGTTGGCCAAGTAAATGGCTGGCGCGTTAAGTACATCTTCTCGAGTCAAGACGCATTCCACAGCACGGCCCGATTCCAGCAAATGCCGGCGCATCACGCCGGGCAACAGACCGCACGTCAGCGGCGGCGTCAGTAATTTGCCATCGCGTTCGATGAATACGCTGCTGCGCGCCCCTTCGCAAAGCTCGCCGCGCGTATTGAAGAAAAGCGCATCGAACACTTCCGGCTGATCGGCCAAGGCCGCCAGCGCCCGATCGTAGCGGTCACGCGCAGTGGTTTTGTGCCGCAAGAGGTAGTCTTCGGCGTCCAGCACTTCGTCGGCAATAACAAGGTAGCGGGTCGGCTCTTCTGCCGCCGGCAGCAAAGCCGAAGTCATCTTCCATTGCCCGTCATGCGCCAAAGTCACACGCACGCGATAAACACCCTCGGATTCAGACAATGCCAGCCCGGCCAACACCTCGGATATCTCAGCCAGATTACTGGCAAAGCCAAGCGCCTTAGCCGATGCGCCAAGACGCTCAAGGTGGTGCGCTAGGAACGGGAATTCACCGTCTTCCAGACGCATCGTTTCAATGAGTTCAAAGCCCGGATCAAAACCGGTCAAAAAACGCGCCTTCAACAGGCATTCTGCGTACTCACGCTCCGGGTCGGAATCAATGACTATGCCACTGCCCACACCCAACCGGACGTGCCCACCGCCGGTTTGCTCCAGCGTGCGGATCGCCACATTGAAGCGGCAATCGCCGTTCGGTGCAACCCAGCCCAGAGCCCCGGTATAGAGCCCGCGCGGCGACTTTTCGAGCCGGGCGATCTTCTGCATGGTCGCCACTTTCGGCGCGCCGGTAATCGAACCGCAAGGGAACAGCGAGTGAAAGAGATCGATCAAGCGCACGCCCGGCAAATCGGCAGAAACCGTCGACACCACCTGCCACAGTGTCGGATACGCTTCAGCCTGACACAAGGTATCGACCCGCACCTTGCCGGGCGCTGCCAGCCGCCCGAGGTCATTACGCAGCAAATCGACGATCATCACGTTTTCGGCGCGCTCCTTTTCCGAGGCCAGCAAGGCGCTTCGCCGCGCGTCATCCTCTTCCGGCGTTGCGCCACGCGGCGCGGTGCCTTTCATCGGGCGGGTTACCACACGATCACCCGTTCGCTCAAAAAACAACTCCGGCGAACAGGAGACGATCGTTTCTTCCGGCGCGGCAATGAAGGCGCCATAGCGAACCGGCTGTCGCTCGCGCAATTGCGCATAAAGCGCCAACGGGTGGCCGTAAAGCCTGAAATCGAGCGGGAAGGTCAGATTGATTTGATAACACTCGCCATCGGCAATCCAGCGCAGCACCTGTTCAACCGACGCGGCATAGCTTTGCGCATCGAGCGATGGAACCAGCTCGGCAACACCTGCCACCCGCTCGTGCTCGGCAAGCACCGACAGCTTTCTCTCAAGAAAAGCACTTACTTCGGATGAAGCAAACAAGGTCGCCTTGCCGAACACCCAGCCGCGCAAGGGCGGACGTTCAGCTTCCGGTTGTTCAACGGAAGGCTCGAAGCATGCGCCAAGCCCATAATCGGCCGCCAGCGCAATCCACTCCCCATTGGCAGAAGCGCCCTCAAAGGCTGCAAAAACCGCCGAGAGCTGGCTTTCCCCGCCGTTTTCGTCGAGAAAAATTGTCCGCCGGTAGTCCGACAACAAAATGGCGCGGCCATCATCGTCATCAAACAAACAAAAGCAGTCATCAACCGTATTCATGATTCAGCCGTCAAGGAGCGATCAATTTGCAGAGACTACTTGCGCTTGAAATAAAACTCAAAAACCAGACCGGACTCTTCACATGACAGCAACTGATTACCTGTCTGTTTAGCAAAAGCCTGGAAATCCTTGACCGCGCCGGCATCGGTCGCCAGCACATGCAAGACCTGACCGGAAGTCATCTCGGAAAGCGCCTTTTTGGTGCGTAAAATCGGTAAAGGACAGTTAAGTCCCTTAACATCAAGCTCTCGATCAGAGGTCATGATCTATTCTGGAAGAAAAATAATCGAGCATTTTAACCGCCATTCCTTTTCAATTTAGCCTCTTCAGCCTGCAGCACCCGCAATTCCCGCAAACGGGCATCGACGGCGGATTGCTCGAAAAAATTACCGTCGGTTTCTTTCTGCGCAAACTGAAGCTGCTCGACGGCTTGCGTCAGCAGCCCTTGCAGCAAATAAAACTCGGCTTGTGCTTTCAATTGCGCAAGACGTTTGCCTTGCGCCGCATAAGTTTTCGCCTGCAAACCGTAAAGCTTGTAGTCGGAAGAATATAGTTGCAGCTGCGAATCGAGAAAACGCAGCGCCTCATCGTAGCGCTTACCGGCGTAGAGCGAGTTAGCGTAGCCATAAATCAACGACTTAGCCTGGGGAAACCCCTGCAGCGCTTCGCGATAGATGCTCTGCGCGCCGGCAAAATCCCCGGCCCCGGCTTTGATTTCTGCCGCCAGCCCGGAAATGATCGGTGACGCCACCTTAAGCGCGATAATCGAATCCATCTCACGCTGCGCCGCCGCCACGTTCTTTGCCCGCATAAGCGCAAAGGCCAATCCATAGCGAGCAGCGGGCTGCGAAGCGTACTTTTTCTCACGTAACAAAATTTCAGCCTCGGCTACGGCTTCCCTTGGCGTACCCATCATTCCACGTAATTTGGCGCGAACCAGATAAAAATCAAGGCCACTGACCACTTGCCGGTAGCCGTATTCCTGCGCCCGGTTCTGCATATCGGAGATCCGCTCTACCGTCATCGGGTGCGAACGCAGATACACCGGTGCATTGTTGTCATACAAACGGCTCGACTTTTGCAAACGCTCAAAAAAATCGCTCATTCCATGTACATCAAAGCCCGATTTATCGAGCGTCTGAAAGCCCACGCGATCGGCTTCACGTTCAAATTCTCTGGTATAGGCAAGTTGAGAGGAAGCCATTCCGGCCTGTGCCGACATGATGGCTGCCGACGCAATATCACTGTTTGAGCGCGCCGCCATCAGGCCAACCGCCATTCCAATCAGCGCCGGAATGGTGTTCTGCTTCATCTTGGCGATCTGTCTGGCCAGGTGGTTCTGCGTCACATGCGCAACCTCGTGAGCAATCACTCCCGCTAGCTCAGACTCTGACTGCGCAGTCAGGACAGTCCCGGTATTCACCCCGATAAAGCCACCGAACATCGCAAACGCATTGACCATGGTGTCGCTAATGGCAAAAAAAGTGAAATCACCAACGGGATTAGGGCTTGCTTCAACAAGTCGACCGCCGAGATTGTTGAGATAGTCGTTGATCTCGGGATCATCGATGTAACTTGGCTCGCGCAGCCGAATCTCGTTCATGATGCTCTCGCCGATCTTTCGCTCAAGCTGCGGAGAGAACTCGGCACGAGCGGACTCTCCAAGCTCTGGAAGCTCATCGGCAAAAACACCAGGAATCCCAAAAACAATAGTCGCCAGGATTGTCGACAAGGCGACCCAAAGCGGCCAACGCGAGATATCAAAACAAAAAAGTTTCACAATATTCGTAAAGACCCGTTACAGACACGGATGCATGATACAGAACTCCATCGGATACACTAGGCGAAAAAAAACCCGCCAGAGGCGGGTTTTTTAGGCGAAGCCTAAAACTCAAGCACGTGCGATGTTCGATGCTTGCTTGCCCTTTGGACCTTGCGTCACGTCAAAAGAAACCTTTTCGCCCTCTTTGAGGGTCTTGAATCCGCCCATGGTGATCGCGGAGAAGTGCGCGAAAAGATCCTCGCTACCATCATCCGGAGTAATGAAACCGAAACCCTTGGCGTCATTGAACCACTTAACTGTACCTGTTGCCATATTGCTACATCCTTGAAAAGAGACAAGATCCGGGCATCGCCCGACTATCATGCTTGAAATTCAACTTAGTGCTGAACCAAAACATGGATACTTTTTACGCTAGTTATACTAGATGCGTCAAGCAATTTTAATAACTCATTCGCGCGGGGTGTGGTTTCTGTGTAGAAAGAGACATAGATTCAGGTTTTGCGCATTTGAAAAGACTGGTTAGAATAAGTTCATGACCAAACCGCATCATGAAGACTCCTTACTGACCGCCAATCAGAAAAAACTTGCGCCGCCGCCGCTCTATACGGTGCTGCTGCTTAACGACGATTTCACTCCAATGGATTTCGTCATCCTCGTTCTCACCAGGTTTTTTTCCATGGACCGCGAACGGGCGACACAAATCATGCTCAAAGTACATATAGAAGGGCGAGGCGTGTGTGGGATCTACCCGCGTGACGTTGCCGCCACCAAAGTTGAACAAGTAACGGCCTTCGCACGAGATTGCCAGCACCCGCTGGCGTGCGTCATGGAGGAAAACTGAATGATTGCGCAAGAATTAGAAGTTAGCTTACACATGGCCTTTGTCGAAGCGCGACAAAAACGTCATGAATTCATTACCGTCGAGCACCTCCTGCTGGCGCTACTGGACAACCCGTCCGCCGCCGAGACACTGCGTGCTTGCGGGGGGAACATTGAGCAGCTGCGAAAAGACCTGACAAAGTTCATCGTTGAACATACGCCAATGGTTGACGGCGAAGAAGACATCGATACGCAGCCGACACTGGGGTTTCAGCGCGTCATTCAACGCGCGATTCTGCACGTTCAATCCTCTGGCAATAAAGAGGTCAATGGCGCCAATGTACTCGTTGCCATTTTTGGCGAAAAGGATTCGCACGCTGTTTACTACCTGCAAAAACAGGCAATAACCCGTCTTGACGTGGTCAACTTCATTGCCCACGGCATCAGCAAAGTTCCGCAAAACACAGTGAAGAGCGAAACCGAAGGCGAAACTGAAGCCGAGACACAAGCGCCTGCCGGACCACTGGAAAGCTATACCATCAACCTTAACGCACTTGCCCTGCAGGGCAAGATCGACCCGCTTATCGGACGTGACGGCGAGTTGGAACGCGTCATTCAAACCCTATGCCGTCGCCGCAAAAATAACCCTCTACTCGTTGGTGAAGCGGGCGTCGGCAAAACCGCCATTGCAGAAGGGCTTGCCCGCCGGATTATCGAAAGCAGCGTCCCGGAAATCCTTGCCAAAGCCAATATATACGCGCTCGACATGGGCGCTCTACTCGCCGGCACCAAATACCGGGGCGATTTCGAGCAACGTTTGAAAGCAGTCATCAAGCAACTGGGCGAGAACCCCGAAGCCATCCTGTTTATCGACGAAATTCACACGCTCATTGGTGCAGGCTCTGCCTCAGGCGGCACCATGGACGCATCGAATCTGCTCAAACCTGCGCTATCCAACGGCCAGTTGAAATGCATTGGCGCCACCACCTATACCGAATACCGGGGCATTTTTGAAAAGGATCACGCCCTCTCGCGGCGCTTCCAGAAAATTGATGTCAATGAACCCTCGATCTCTGACACGGTAGAAATCCTCAAGGGCCTGAAGCAGCGTTTTGAAGCGCACCATGGCATCAAATATTCAGCGGCAGCGATCACTTCAGCGGTGGATTTATCGGTACGCTTCATCACCGACCGGCACCTGCCTGACAAGGCCATCGACGTAATCGACGAGGCTGGCGCTGCGCAACGCATTCTGCCCAAATCGAAGCAAAAGAAGACCATCGGGAAAATCGATATCGAGGAAATCGTTGCAAAAATCGCCCGCGTGCCTTCAACCCAGGTTTCCTCGGATGACCGCCGCGCGCTGAAAAATCTCGACCGCGACCTGAAGGCCGTCGTTTTCGGCCAGGAACTGGCCATCGACACGCTGGCCAAGGCCATCAAGATGGCTCGCTCCGGGCTCGGAACCCCGGGAAAGCCGATCGGCAGCTTCCTCTTCTCCGGCCCCACCGGCGTCGGCAAAACCGAGGTGGCCAAACAGCTGGCCTACTGCATGGGTATTGAGCTGTTGCGCTTTGACATGTCCGAATACATGGAGCGCCATGCGGTCTCGCGACTGATTGGCGCGCCCCCAGGCTATGTTGGCTTTGATCAGGGCGGACAACTCACCGAAGCGGTAACCAAGAAGCCGTACTGCGTCCTGCTCCTCGACGAAATAGAAAAAGCGCATCCGGACATCTACAGCATCCTGCTACAAGTGATGGATCACGGCACACTCACCGACAACAACGGGCGAAAAGCCGATTTCCGCAACGTCATCATCATCATGACCACCAATGCCGGGCAGGAGTCGATCCAGAAAGCCAATATGGGATTCACCAATACTCGGCAAGCGGGCGACGAAATGGTTGAAATCAAACGCCTGTTCTCGCCTGAATTCCGTAACCGGCTGGACGCCACCATCTCGTTCAAAGCGCTTGATCACGAGATCATTCTGCGCGTGGTCGACAAGTTCCTGATACAACTTGAAGAACAACTGCATGAGAAAAAGGTCGAAGCCATCTTCACCGATGCTCTCAAGACGCATCTGGCAACCAAAGGCTTTGATCCGACGATGGGCGCACGACCGATGTCGCGACTGATCCAGGACACCATTCGCTCGGCCTTGGCCGATGAATTGCTGTTTGGCAAATTATCCGGTGGTGGGCACGTTACGGTCGATCTCGATGAAAGCGGAAAAATCAAACTGCTGTTCGAAGAAGAAGTCGAGACCGTCACCTAAACTGCAAACGCCAATAGAGAAGGCCGCTTGAACAGCGGCCTTTTCCTTGTGTGAAAACAGCGCCTGAAAATCAGAGCTCAGCCGGTTCAACCCATTGCTCCGGCCAGGGCTCGACAACACTCAAAAAGGCAGCGAGGACATCCGGGTCAAACTGCGTCCCGGAGGCGTTCCGCATATACTCCAAAGCGGTCTTGATTGGCCACGGATCCTTGTAGATACGCCGGTGCACAAGCGCATCAAATACATCTGCGACGGCAACGATTCGACCCGCAAGAGGGATTTCGCGGCCCTTCAACCCCCTCGGATAGCCTCTGCCGTCGAATTGCTCGTGGTGGCCTCCAGCAACCTGCGCACCATAGGACAAATAGCTCTCGCCACTGATCATTTGCGCGGCGCGCTCGAGAATCTTCTCCCCATTCCTCGCGTGCTCCTGCATGATCGCCCACTCCTCCGGGGTGTGCTTGCCCGGCTTGAGCAAAATGTGATCCGGCGTCGAGACTTTGCCGACATCATGCAAAATCGCTGCCGTACCGATCATCGCCTTGAATACATCGTTGATTTCTTCGCGAAATTTCCCCTGCTCCTGCAGTCGCTCGACAACCGCATCGGTCAAACGCTTGATTCTGCCGATATGCCGACCGGTACTTTCATCCCGATACTCGGCCAGATCGGCAAGAGCAATAACGGTTGCCTCGTTCGAAGCACGCAGCTGCTGGTAAAGGTACAAGTTGTCGAATGCCGAGGCCATTCGATCACAAAACACGCTCAGCAAATCTTTCTGAAAATCCTCGAGCGGCCACGGCGGTGTAAACACAAGAACGAAGCGATAGCCATTGTGCGTTGCAAAATGCAGAACATCGTACGGATGTTCGTAATGGTTGCGCTCCATTTCGAAAACTTTGTCGATGAGCGAGAAAAACGGATGATCAACAGACAAGGCGCCTTGCGCAGGCAAATCGGAATACTGCCCGGTTCCGGCGACAATCTCGTAACCCGGCGCATCCTCCAAAGACTTCCCGCGAATCTGCTTGGCACAAAGCACGCCATCCGTCCCGACCTCAAGAATAGCGCTGACCTGAGACAAAACGCCCGATGAAAACTCCTGCAGCGAGCTGTACTGATAAAGATTCTCTGTTCCCTTGAGAATCCTGCGCAATCCCTGACGCGACGATTCGATAACCAAGAGGCTCTCGTAGGTGCGCAACGAGGCAATCACCATGACGAACAGCTTGCGCGCAGTCAGCTCCGTCTTGGATTTGTAGTCGTTGATGTCGTACTCAACGATAACTTCCTCTTCCGGCGCCTGACCCGGTTGCCCAGTTCGCAAAACAATTCTGACCAACTGGTTGCCAAGCTCTTCGCGAATGCGAGCCGCCAGCAGAAGGCCCGCATTATCCGTCTCCATCACCACGTCCAGCAGTACGATCGCAACGTCCGGGTTCTCGACGAGCATCGAGAAACCTTCTTTTGCTGAATACGCCGAAAGTAACTCCAGCGAACGTTCGCGATAGTGCATATCACGAAGCGCCAACCGGGTCATCGAATGAACATCCGGTTCATCGTCAACGATCAAAATTTTCCAAGGGCAAATGCCAGACATTTCTTGCAAAGCTTCGACTTTTTCGCTGTCGTCCAGCAGCCAGTCATCGTCAGAGCCATTCACAATGCTCACGTTTCTCTCCCGTCACTTGCATTATGTCCAGAAATTCTGGGGATACGCACAGTAAACCTTGTTTTTTCGCCCACGGCACTAGACACCGTAACGGTCCCGGCGAGTTTTTTCGTCACGATGTTGAACACGATATTCAAACCAAGACCTGTCCCACCGGACGATCGACGCGTGGTAAAGAAAGGCTCAAATACTTTTGGCAAATTTTCTGCCGGAATGTGCTTTCCATCATTGGCACATTCGATGTTAACCCAGTCGCCATTTTCCACCCACGCACGAATCGCGATTTCGCCCTCCGCAAGCTCGCTAAAACCATGCACCAGCGCATTGGTAACCAGATTGGTCAGCACCTGTGCCAGCAAGCCTGGGTAGGTATCCATGCGAATGTTTTCCGGGCAGGAATAGCCCACCTTGATCCGCGTATTCTTGTACTTGGGCCGCAAACTGGTAAGCACCTCACCCAGATAAACGTTCAAATCGATATCACGGCGCTGCTCGGATGTTTCATCGACAGCGACCTGCTTGAAGCTTTTTACCAGATGCGCCGCACGCTCGGCATTGCTCTGTATCAGCACAGCCCCCTCCGATATCGCAGCGATGAACTGAAGCATCTCTGACTTCTTCACGCCTCCTGCCGCCAGCAGCTTTTCAATCCGCTTCGTTTCTTCCAGGATAAATGATGCCCCAGTCACTGCAACACCAACCGGCGTATTGATTTCGTGGGCCACACCAGCGACCAGAGAGCCTAAAGCCGCAAACTTGTCGGACTCCACCAGGCTTTCCTGGGCGCTCTTCAGCGATTCCAGCGCATGAGTCAATTCCTCGTTGGTTTGACGAAGACTCTTTTCTGCTTCGATACGTCGTTCGATATCGGACACCAAGCGCCGCTCGATCTGGTTAAAGGCTTCAACCACTTCGCCAAACTCATCATCTCCCTTGACTTCAAGCGCACCCACCTGAGAATTCAGCGCCAAGGCCTTGAAAGCGCGAGACAAGGCGGCCAAGGGTGCAATAACTACGTAGCTCATGACAAAAAACAACGCCAAGCCAAGAAACACGTTCAACATCACGATTTCGAAAACGCGGTGCCTAATCTGCGCGGACAGCAGCTTTTCGACATGCTGTCGGGTAAACACAATCTGTGCATACCCCAGCTCAACCGCTTCACTCTCGTCCTGAATACTCGGTGCTTTGCCTGCTCGCCAGCGCAAGGGAAGGCGCAACTCCTCAATCTGCTCGCCGACGACCTCCTTATTCGATGCTCTATCCGCCCATACCAGTTTAGCGCCCGACGGCCCATCCGACTCCACGGATAATTCGTAACCCGTCTCATAAACCTTGATGGACGCCACATCGGGCGAAGCCAATTCCGCGCTGACCAAATCGGCAATCGTCTTGTGATCCCGGTTCCAGAGGGCAAGAACAAGGCTCATCTGCAATCGATTTGATACTTCCTGTTTACGCGCCTGATAATCCGCATTCAGTTGGTCACGCAGGGAAGAATAGGAAAACACGCTCGACAAGACGAGAACAATCGTCAGGAGCAAAAAAAGCAAGAAATTGAGTTTGAATCGCATACGAAATCCCTAACTACATCGTTGCTACACAAACAGCGTCAACGTGCTATGCGGCTGATACAGTCATTCTAGGGCAACTGCGGGATAGCAAAAGTACTCGGTTTTTCTCAAATTTCTACAACACCACCTGTGTTCCAAGTTCAACCACGCGATTGCTCGGAATCTTGTAGAAGCTGGTGGCACTACCCGCGTTACGATACAGGTAAACGAAAAGCTTCTCCCGCCACAGCACCATCCCCCCCCCCATTCTCGGTATCAATGTCGCACGGCCAAGGAAAAAAGAAGTCTCCATCATATCGATCACAAGACCCTGTTCGGCACAAAGCGATAGCGCCAAGGGGATATCCGGCTCATCCTTGAATCCATATTGCACCGTTAGCCGGTAGAAGTTGCCCTTTAGCGCATGAATCTCGACACGATCAATCTCCGGAACGTAAGGGACGTCGAACACCTCGACAGAAACAATAAGCACCCGCTCATGCAACACTTTGTTATGCATCAGATTGTGCAACATCGCATTGGGCACGCGATCGTTCTCCAAGGCCATGAAGACCGATGTCCCTTCCACACGCACAGGCATCGAGACCAACAGCGCACCAATAAACGGCTCCAGCTCGATAGATTCACCGCTGGTACGTTCGGAAACAATCTGGCTGCCCCGCTTCCAGGTACTCATCAGCAAGAAGACCGATGCACCCGCCGCCAATGGGAACCAGCCGCCGTCGGGAATCTTGAGGACATTGGCGAAAAGAAAAGTCAATTCAACCGTTAAAAAAGCGGCAAAAAGCGCAATAGCCCGCTTCCAGCCCCATCCCCAGCTCTTTGCCGCAACAAAAGTTGCGAGAATCGAGGTAATAACCATATCCCCCGTTACCGCGATACCGTACGCCGCAGCAAGATTGTTGGTCGATTTGAAGCCAAGCACCAGGATGACCACAGCCAAGAACAGCCCCCAATTGACCCCAGGCAGGTAAACCTGTCCCTGCGTCTTCAACGAAGTGTGTTGAACCTCGAGGCGCGGCAAGAAACCCAGCTGCATAGCCTGACGGGTCACGGAAAATGCCCCGGAAATTACTGCTTGCGAAGCAATCACCGTCGCCAGCGTCGACAGCCCCACCAGCGGCAAGAGCATCCACTCAGGCGCAAGATGATAAAAAGGATTCGTCACCTCTTCCGGATGCGCCAGTAGCAAGGCGCCTTGCCCAAAGTAATTGAGCATTAAGGACGGCAATACGAAGCAGAACCAGGCCTGACGAATCGGCCGACTGCCGAAATGCCCCATATCCGCGTAAAGCGCTTCCGCGCCAGTGACCGAAAGCACCACGGCGCCCATCGCCACAATGGCAATACCGCGATTTTCAATCAGAAAAAACAAGCCATAGCTTGGACTCAGGGCCATCAGGACCTCTGGGCTCGCCACAATGTTGTAAATTCCCAGGCCGCCAAGCGTGGAGAACCATAGCACCATCACCGGGCCAAAATACGCACCGACCGACGCTGTCCCTTTGCGCTGAACGAAGAACAGCACGAAGAGCACCGCAAGCGTCAGCGGAATGATAAAAGGACGCAACACAGGCGTCGCCACCTCCAGCCCTTCGAGTGCGGAAAGGACGGACATGGCGGGGGTAACCATCCCGTCGCCGTAAAACATCCCGGCGCCAAGCAAGCCGGCAAGCATGATGGCTCGCTGAACCTTTGGCTGGCCTTTCGCGCCATGCAGCGCCAGCGCAATCATGGCCATAATGCCGCCCTCACCGCGATTATCCGCACGCATGATAAACACGACGTATTTGATCGAAACGACGACAATCAAGGACCACAAGATGAGCGAAAGAATCCCGAGCAGGTTATCCGGGGTCAGCGGAATCGGGTGGATTCCGGCAAAGACTTCTTTCATCGTGTACAGAGGACTGGTACCGATATCTCCGTAAACCACACCCAGCGCAGCTAATGCCAACGCCGCTTGCTGTGATTTGTTTAGAGTGGCTCCGTGATGCATCTTGCACTTCGCTTTCTGCGGTTGTTTTTGTTTTCCAGCAAATTAAGCAAAGGTTAGCAAATAGAGCCGCACTATGGCGAGTATTTTTCGCGGCACCAGGCTAAACAGCGAACTTTCCCTGCTTTGCCGTTTCAAGCGCACATCACAAACCGCCCCCCGCATTTGACGCGAGATATGCGGTACGGTAATACTAGATCCATTGCTCTCTATACTGGGCTTCGCGCCTACGCTAGACATCTCATCATTTGCGAAAAGGGCTCTTTATGCAAACCCCATCTCTGAAATATCTGAAGCTTCTATCTGAAAAATACCCTTCAGTCCAGTCCGCTTCGACGGCGATCATCAATTTCACGGCCCAACTCCAGCTGCCAAAGGGAACCGAGCATTTCCTTTCCGATATCCATGGCGAAAACGAAGCGTTTCAGCACGTTGTACGCAATGGAGCCGGTTCGATCCTGCGAAAAATCGACGAAATGTTCAGCAACACCATGTCGAAGTCCGTGCGACGAAACCTGGCAACACTAATTTACTATCCCGAGCTAAAAACGCCCCTGATGCTCCAGTCGATTCCAGACAAGGACGAGTGGTGCAAGCTGACGCTGATTCGCTTGGTAAAATTCGCACGCCAACTGAGCGCAAAGTATCGCCGCGAGACGATACGGAATTTTCTGCCCAAGCCGGTGGCCGAAACCATCGAAGAATTGCTCTACGATCAGGAAGGCGTCGAACACAAAGCGTCGTATTACCAGAGCCAAATCGAAACGATCGTGTCGACCGGCAGCTCGCTGGCCTTCATCACAAGTCTGGCTGAACTGATTCGACACCTGGCAGTTGAACGACTCCACGTCATCGGCGACATCTATGATCGCGGCCCCGGTGCGCACCTTATCCTTGATTCGCTGATGGAACACCGCCAGGTCGATATCCAGTGGGGAAATCACGACATTTTGTGGATGGGCAGCGCCGCCGGCAGCGAAGCGTGTATCGCCAACGTAATTCGCACCTGCCTGCGCTACGGCAACATGGAGACGCTGGATAACGGCTACGGCATCAGTTTGCTGCCCCTCGCCTCTTTCGCCCTCGAGACCTACAAAGATGATCCTTGCGACTTGTTCATCCCGAAAGTTTCGAAGGAAAGCGCGTTCTCCAGCCAGGAAATCCGCCTCATGGCGCAAATGCAGAAGGCGATGGCGATCATCCAGTTCAAGCTGGAAAGCCAGGTCATCAAACGTCGCCCGCATTACCAGATGAATGACCGCCTGCTGCTCGACAAGATTGATTTTCAGCGCGGCGTGATCAACCTGAACGGCATCGACTACCCAATGCTCGATACCTTTTTCCCGACCATCGACGAACAGAATCCCGACGTGTTATCCCCGGCAGAACACACGGTGGTTGAAAAACTGCGGCTTTCCTTTGTCAACAGCAAGAAGCTTCAGCAACATGCCCGCTTCCTCTTCTCTGCCGGCAGCATTTACCTGGCCCATGACGGCAACCTGCTCTACCACGGTTGCATCGCCATGAACGACGATGGCGAATTCAGATCCTTCAATGTCGACGGAAAATCATTTTCAGGAAAAGAGTTCCTCGACCGGGTGGATCGACTCGCCCGTCAAGGCTATTTCGACACCGACAATCAACCGCAAAAGCAATATGGCATGGACGCCATGTGGTTCCTCTGGTGCGCCCCCATGTCGCCGCTCTTCGGCAAAGAAAAAATGGCCACCTTGGAGCGCTACTTCCTGGCCGACAAAGACACGCACGTCGAAAAACGCAATGCCTATTACACCCTGCGCGACACAGAGAAAACCGCAAAAAAAATCCTCGAGGAGTTCGGGCTAAACCCTGACACCGGACGCATCGTCAACGGCCACGTACCGGTCAAGGTTGCCAAGGGGGAGCGCCCAATCAAGGCCAACGGACGATTGATCGTGATTGACGGCGGCTTCTCCAGAGCCTACCAGCGAGAAACCGGGATCGCCGGCTACACGCTCATTTCCAACTCACGCGGGCTGCTGCTAGCCGCGCATCAACCCTTCGAGTCAACGCAGAAAGCGGTTTCC
>RRZU011942395.1_pt1 | contig 27071 bp, 28 predicted proteins | sample 2165561 | NCBI WGS metagenome assembly RRZU01 (sample SAMN10456909, study PRJNA506462) | wastewater metagenome | isolation source: wastewater sludge | place: USA: Moscow, Idaho | reverse complement strand
TCTTTAATCTCAAATCCTCTTCTTAGAGTAAATACTCCGTCTTCTCTTTCAACAAATATACTTGGTTTTCCAAGTTGTCTTGCTACTTCATAGCTTACAACAACTCCACCCATTGCAGGTCCTACCACTAAATCTATTTCATCACTATCGATTTTATTTACTATTTTCTTTACTGCTCTTGCTGCTACATCTGGATGCATTAATAACCTTGCACATTGTATATATTTTTCGCTATGTCTTCCTGATGATAATAAAAAATGTCCTTCTAATAATGCATTTGTTTCCTTTAATTCATTTAATATCATTATACAATCCCCCTAATTTCTGAAAGATCTTTTATATTTTCTCTTTTCATATATTCTTCCAAATCTCTTATTATATCCATTGTTATATCTGGTTTTACAAAATTCATAGAACCTATCTGCACTAGAGTTGCACCAGCCATTATAAATTCAATTACATCTCTATAATTTGAAATGCCACCTATTCCTATTACTGGAATCTTTACCGTTTGACATACATCATATACCATTCTAAGTGCTATTGGTTTAATACATGGACCTGATAATCCTGCAACTTTGTTTTCAAATACAAATTTTCTTTTATCAATATCTATTGCCATTCCTGTAAAAGTATTTACTAAACTAAGTCCATCTGCTCCAGCTTCTTCTGCAACTTTTCCTATTTGTTTTACATCACTGTTAGGTGATAATTTTACTATTAATTGACCTGTAAATATACTTCTTATCTTTTCTATTAATCCAGATGCTATATGACAATCCATTCCAAATGCCATACCTCCAGATTTTACATTTGGACAGGAAATATTTAATTCCATTATCTCTACTCCAGCATTTTCTAATAATTCTGCACCGATTACATAATCTTCAAAAGTATTGCCGCCTAGATTCACTAGGATATTTGTATTTAATTTTTTAAGTTCCTTTAATTTATTATCTACAAAATCTTGAACACCATCGTTTTCAAGCCCTATACTATTTAGCATACCACCTGTAGTTTCATAAATTCTTATACCACTATTACCTTCTTTTTTGCTCAATGTAATACCTGTAGTAGAAATACCACCAATTTTTTCTATATCAAAATAATCTTTAAATTCATCTCCAAATCCAAATGTTCCTGATGCTGTTATAACTGGATTTTTAAATAATTTATCATTAAATTTAGTTTCTAACATTCTCAAAGACCTCCTTAGCTAAGAAGACTGGTCCATCTTTACATACTTTCTTATTTCCATTTATAGTTTCAATATTGCATCCCATACAAGCACCAATACCACATGCCATTCTTTCTTCCATTGATATAATTAACTCACTTTTCTTTTCATATAATTTTTCCATCATTGGAAGTGGACCACAAGTTATTATAGTATCATATTTATCATAGTCTATTATCTCTGTGATAAATCCTTTATGACCTACTGAACCTGTTTCTGTGGAAACAAATACATTATCAACATATTGCTTTATATTTTCTATTTCATAAACTTCATCTCTAAATCCACAGAAGAAATCAATATTTACATCTAAACTCTTTGCTAGATATACAAGTGGAGCTATACCAATTCCTCCACCTACAATTGCAATATTTTCTCCTTCTATCTTATCGAAAGAATTTCCAAGTGGACCAAATAGACTTAAATTATCTCCAGATTTTAATCTTGATAATAAATTTGTCCCTCTGCCTCTATCTTCATATAAGAATTCTATAATATCTCCATCCATATTGTTTATGGAAATCGGTCTAGCTAAGAATGGATCCAATCCTTCCCATCCTCTTAGCATATAGAATTGTCCCGGTTCACCTTTAAAATTACCTTTTACTTTCATTTTATAAATATTTTTAGCTAGATTTTCATTAGATATGATTTCACCTTTTCGATAATTTTCTTTTACCATTTTAAATCTCCCTTCATATCTAATACTGCTTTTCTTGTATATTCTTCAAATTTTTCATTGCCATCTTCAAACTTTCTATAGTTTAATAATATTCCTCTTGAAGAATTTACTACTCCACCATTTCCATTTTCTAAATATAATTTTATATCTTCTCCAGTACCACCTTGATATCCGTATCCTGGTATTAAGAAATACATATCATCATATCTTTTTCTTATTTCTTTTCCATCTTCACTGCTAGTTGCTCCTACTACTAATCCTAGATTGCTATATTTTGAATTGTATTTATATTTTTCTCCAATTTTCTGTAGTGTATCTCCTACAGAATAATATAAATACTCATTGTTATCCAACTTTTTATATTGAATATCTTTTGAGCCAGGATTTGATGTCCTTAGTAGTACAAATATACCTTTTCCCTTATCAAGATAATTTAAGAATGGATCCAATGTTTCAAATCCCATATAAGGATTTAATGTAACCATATCCGCTTCAAAATCACCCTCAAAATGTGCCTTTGCATACATATCTGCACTTGCAGCTATATCTCCTCTTTTTATATCTGCAATAGTATAGTTATCATTATATTTTATATAATCTAAGGTCTTTTTATATGCTTTTATTCCTTCTAAGCCATATCTTTCATAGTAAGCAATTTGCAGTTTATAAATCGGTACTAAATCTACTGTATTATCTATTATTGTCTTATTAAAATCAAATAGTAAATCTTCTATTGAATTATTTCTAGATTTTATTTTTTCTGGTATATAAGAAATATCTGTATCAAGTCCTAAGCAAATAGGTCCCATTTCATTTACTCTATCATATAATATATTAATCATATAATCCTCCATCATACTTTAAGTCTCCAGCCTTTATAGTACCCAGCACTCTTCCAAAATATTTCATTCCATTAAATGGAGTATTCTTACCTTTTGATGCAAATTTACTACTGTCTATTGTTATTTCTGTGTCTAAATCTAATACAACTAAATCTCCATCATATCCTTCAGCTATTCTGCCTTTATTTATCTTTAATATTCTACTAGCATTTGCTGACATTAATTTTGAAAAATAATTTAAGGATACTCCATTTTCTTTTACTAATACAGTGTAAACTACTGGAAAAGCAGTTTCTATACAGGATATTCCCGGTGAACCATTTTTCTTATCTTCCTCAGTATGTGGTGCATGGTCAGTTCCAATTGTGTCTATAGTTCCATCTTTAACTGCATCTATTAATGCAAGTACATCTGCCTTTTCTCTTATTGGCGGATTTACCTTATAATCATTGTCGTATAAACTTATATGATGTGGTGTTACTTCACAAGTTAGATTTTGATTCTTTTTCTTTGCTATTCTAATATATTCTGCAATCTCTTTTGTACTTATATGTGCCATATGAAGCTTAGCTCCAGTTCTTTCTGAAAGGGATAAATCTCTAAGTGTCATTAGGTTTTCTGATAATCTATCGTCTATTTTAGAAATTTGATTGTCTTCTGGATGACTAAGCACTACAATATCTTTTTCCTTTGCCTTTAACATTGCATTGTACATTGAAATATTTGACAATACTCCAACTCCATCATCTGTTATACATTTTACTCTTTCATCTATCTCATCTAAATGGGATAAATCTTCACCATTAAAATCTTTTGTGATACTTATACATTGATGAACATCCATTAATCCAATTTCTTTTATTCTATTTTCAACATATTCTACAATTTCCATATTGCTTGCTATTGGTTTTGTGTTTCCCATTAAGTTTGCAAAAGTATAGCCACCTCTTATCGCTGCATTACTACCGGATTCCAAATCTTCCTTATAGGTAAATCCTGGCTCCCTAAAATGAGTATGCGTATCAACAAAAGCTGGCATTATTATCTTTCCATTTAAATCAATGGTATTGTCTATCTCTATATTTAAGTTTTTTCCTACTTCTTTTATCAATCCATCGACTATATAGATATCACCTATATAGTCGATTTCTTCATCTATTAACCTAGCATTTTTTATTAGCATTTCCATACTAGCCCTCCTCGGAATAGTCATGATCACAATAACTACATCTATATTTTCTTGTAACTCTATCTGTTAGGTAGAATTTACTCTTTATATCTCTTTCAACAGTAGTTATACATCTTGGATTTTTACAAGATATAACTCCCTCTAATTCTAGTGGTAGAGTTAAATTTATTTTTTCTACTACTTTTTCATCTCTTATTATATTTATTGTCGCAGTTGGATCTAAATATCCTAGTACTGTAAAATCTATATCTAAACTACTTTCTATTTTAATCATATCTTTTTTGCCTTGCTTCTTACTACTTGCATTAGTTATCAATGCAACAACAAAATCCACTTTACTCAAACCTAGTTTATCAAAAATTCTTACACCATTACCTGGATCTATATGGTCAATTACAATTCCATTTCTAATACTATCTATTGATAACATTAAAACACCTCCAAAAGTTTCATTATTAGACTCATTCTTACATACATACCATATTCAACTTGTTCAAAATAACAAGCTCTAGGATCTTTATCTACCTCTACACTTATTTCATTTACTCTTGGTAGAGGGTGAAGAATGGATAATGTTTCTTTTGCATTTTTTAATTTTTCTGGTGTCAATATATAACTATCTTTAAGTCTTATATAATCTGCCTCATTGAAGAATCTTTCTTTTTGTACTCTAGTCATATAAAGAACATCTAATTCTTCTATACTTTCTTCAATATATTTAACTTCTTTATATGGTTTATTTTTTAAAACTTCTTCTGTTATATAACTTGGAACTTTTAACTCATCTGGTGATATCAAAACAAATTTAATATTATCATATTTTGTCATTGCTTTTATTAATGAATGGACTGTTCTACCAAATTTTAAATCTCCGCAAAGACCTATTGTTAAGCCATCTAATTTTCCTTGTGTTTTATGAATTGTCAATAAATCTGTAAGTGTTTGTGTTGGATGATAATGTCCTCCATCTCCTGCATTTATTATAGGGACTCTGGAGTATTCTGATGCATATAGAGCTGATCCTTCTTTAGGATTTCTCATTGCAATTATATCTGCATAAGATGCAACTGTTCTTATTGTATCTGATAAGCTTTCTCCTTTTTGAACTGAAGAAGAACCTGGTTCTGAAAATCCGATTACTTCTCCACCAAGTCTTAGCATTGCAGCTTCAAAGCTCAATCTAGTTCTTGTACTTGGTTCAAAAAATAATGTTGCTAAGATTTTATTCTTACATTTTTCTGTATAATTTTCTTTGTTTTTAATAATGTCTTCTGCCACCTTGATTAACTCTGCTATTTCTGCTTTCGTTAAATCACCTGGGTCGATAACATGTTTGATATTTTTCATATTTACCCTCCTTTTGGCCTCTCTGGACCTGATTAAAAGATTGCATAAAAAAAGTCTTCTATATTTAAGAAGACAAAGTACCATAAATATAATCTTCCTAAACTTTTGTTTAGCTCTCGGCACTACACAAAATAATACCATATTTATATAATCTTATCAATGGTTTTTTTACAAAAATTATCATTTATTTAAACTATTTTTACCCAACTTGAAACCAGTTAATAGTTGAGAGTTTACAGTTGACAGTTTCCCTACTTAAGCCGAAGTTTTTTAATCTATTATACTTTTTAAAAGTCTTTCTATTTTATTGAATCACATTATTTAAAACTCATAAGCGAAAGGCTGTGATAAACAGTTGATAGTTGAGAGTGGACAGTTTACAGTTTTTTCCTCTCTTAAGCCGAGTGACTTTATTTAAAATACTCTTTACTATAATCATTTAATATATTTAATCCATAATTATCACTAGTAAAGTAGCGTAGGCAGATTTAGGAGTTATATTTTCTATATATAATTTCTTTTTTATCTATAATCTCTTAAATAAATATATATTATGGAAAAAGCATTGTGAGGTTTTGGGTTTAAAATCAAATGAAATCTTGGAAAGGCTTGGCTATGAAATAGCCCTTGAAAAGATGAGTTTAGATTTTATCCAAAATTGAAACCGCTTTTGTAATAATATATATTTTAGTCAATTCAATAATTCCGAAGGAAAGTTAAAACCAGTTGATAGTTGTAATAAGCATATCTTTACCCCAAAAAGACCCAAAGCATTAATTATATTTTTGGAATAAATTTTATTTTTATCTTCAACAAAACATATTTATAATCAAACTCTCTGATCATTAATAAGGAACTAGCCCTTGAAAAGATGAATTTAGATTTTATCCAAAATTAAACTGGCTTTTGTAATAATATATATTTTAATCAATTCAATGATCCCAAAGGAGTTTTAAATGCAGTTGATATCTCAGAAGTCAGTTAATGAATGTAATAATCATATCTTTATCCAGAATTTCAAAATCAAAAAAAGTAATCTAAATTCAACTATTTAAATTACTTTTTGATTTGCTAATTTTCTATTATATTTTATTAAAATATTTTCCCACTATCCTGCCTTATAATTCTCTGCCTGTGCATTATATAAACTTTCATATATTCCATTATTATTTATAAGTTTATTATGATTGCCTCTTTCTGCAATATTACCATTATCAAGTACAATTATATCATCACAGAATTTACAACTACTCATTCTATGGGATATAAATATTGTTGTCTTATCTTTTGTTAAATTATTTAAATTAGAATATATCTCATACTCACTTATAGGGTCTAAGGCTGCTGTAGGTTCATCCATTATAATTATCTTACTATTCTTATATAATGCTCTTCCTATGGCAATCTTTTGTGATTCTCCACCACTTATCTCTATCCCTTTTTTATCTTGTTTATATAAATTTATATTTAAATTATATTTTATTTTCTCAAGTAAATTTTTAAGTCCAATTGATTCCATTATATTTATTATCTTTTTATCATCAAAACTTTTATCCGTTGCTATATTTTCTGATAATGGAAGCCCTAATAGTTTATAATCTTGAAATACTACTGAAAATATTTTCATATACTCTTCATAGTTATATTCTCTTATATCTACATTATTTACTGTTATATAACCTTCTGTTGGGTCATATAGTCTACATAATAGTTTTATAAATGTAGATTTACCAGCACCATTTCTTCCAACTATAGCTATTTTATTATCTTTTGACAATTTACATGATAAATTTTTTAATATATAGTTTTCAGTATTTGGATATTTAAATGATACATTGTGAAACTCAATTATATCTATATCTTCAACTATATTTAAATCCGAATTAGATTTTTTATTTTCTAACTCTAGGAAATTATTAAATGTTTTTATAAACTCAATTTGTAATTTATATCTTTGTGCTACTCTTATAAATTCAACTGTAGAATTATTAAAAATAACTACTGCACCTATATATTTTGACAATTGTCCTATAGTAATGCTTTTTGATAATATTTTTAAAATAGTTATTATATATGCAAAATACATATAAATAGAATTACTTAATAAATTTAGTGCATTTTTTACTAAAAACTTATCATCATAATTTCTTTTATAAAATTCTAATGCCCCTTTAAGATGTTCATCATATTTATTATAAAGAAGTTCTCTCATATTAAATATTCTTATATCTTTTCCAAAGGGATAATTCAAAAATATATTATCCGTATAATAATTAAAATTTCTTTCAACTGTCATCTTCTCCTTATATGCTTCATGACTTATACTATTTGTTTTTTCACCAATCTTTTTAGTAAATAGCATATTTAACAATGTCATAGATATAAATAATACTAAAACAAATAATGGTGATGATAATTTATTTAATAATATATTATCACTTGTTGGCATTTTAAAACAAAGCCCTATTACCATAACAACCGATGTAACTATCTTTATAGATAGCTCTAATATCTGTCTATAATAAATAATAAAAGCATTATATCCACCTGTATGTTCCATAGTATATTTTGCATCAGATATTTTCTGTAATGTCTCTGGATCTTCTATTATTTCATAGTCGATTTCCATTGCTTTTTTATTTATTAATGAAAGTATATTCTTTTCAAGTTTATCTGCCCTATAGCTATTTACACTATTTAATAAATTTATTAATATGGATATAATAAAATTTGAAAATAACACAATAAATATTAAAAATCCCATCTTTTCAAAATCTTTTACTATAATACTATCTATAATATATGCTGAAATAACTAAATCTATATATGGTAATATAGCTGTTAATATCGATTGAATTATATTAAGAGGAATTATATATCTGTCTATCTCTTTTATTATTTTTAAATCACTATTATGCAATATCTTCCTCTCCTTCCATATAATAAGAAGCTTGTATATTGTACATCTTAGTATACTCTCCATTATTATTTAATAATTCTTCATGGGTTCCTTCTTCAATTATCACTCCATTATCTAAAACAATTATCCTATCACAGAATTTAGTCGAGCTAAGTCTATGGGATATAAATATACTTGTTTTATTTTTTACTAAAGAATTATATTTTTCATATATTTCTTTTTCTGCTAATGCATCTAAGGCTGCCGTTGGTTCATCTAATATTATTATACTTCCATCTTTATAAAGACATCTTGATAACATTAGTTTCTGTGTTTCTCCACCAGAAAAAACTATTCCATCCTTATCTAATTCTTTTGTCATATTTGAATTTATATTATTTTTTAAACTTTTAACTTTATCTTTTAGTCCTGCTAATTTTAAACTTTCTAATACCTTATCTTCATCTGATATCTCTTTATCTACACAGGATATATTTTCAGTAATTGACATAGCTAACACATTAAAATCTTGAAATACTGTGGCATATTTTTTAAAAACATCTTCTTTTTTTATCTTAGATATATTCTTACCATTTAATAAAACTTCTCCAGAACTTGGTTTATAAAGCCCCGTTATAAGTTTTATAAGAGTTGTCTTTCCTGCACCATTTATACCTACAATTGCTAGTTTTTCACCTTTTTTAATATGTAAATTAAAATTATCAAATATTTTCTTATTTGTCTCAGGGAAAATATATGATATATCTTTAAGTTCTATATCATAAGTTTCAGATATAATATCTTCATTTGATATATTTGCATTTTCAGTATTATCTATTTCTAATGCTGTTCTTGTATTATTTACAAGAATATTATTGGAAGCTAAGAAGTTAAGATTATCAAATACCATATCCATAGAACTACTTATTCCCATTATAAGACCTAGACTCAAGACAAACTCTGATACACCGATACCTTCCTTTATCTTGTTAAATAGAATAAAATAAATAATACCATATTTTATAAACTTTAAAAGATTTACAGATATATCTATAACAAGTTGTACAGTAAATCCCTTTTTAATCCAATCTTTCCTTTTTATATAGATATCATTGTAAGAATCTATTATCCAATTTTTCATATTAAATACTCTTATATCTTTGGCATTTTTTAAACTAGTTGCCTCTATTGATAAATAATTTAATTTTTGATCTAATTCTAACCAGTTTTTTTGATTGTCCTTTACCCAATTATTCTTTAATGTATTTAGTTTATATGATATAACACCAATAATAAGTAAGAATATACTCATCCATATACTTATCCTTGATATAAATATAGAATAAACTATAAGTGACAATATACTTTGTATAAGATTTTTACAATCTATTAGCATATGTGAATACCCTCTATGATAACCATCCATATATGAGTCCAACCCTGCATATAATATATCCTTAGAAACTTCTAGGTTTTCATAGTCAATTTTCATTATATTATCATAGTAATCCGAACCTTTTCTCATTCTATTTTTATCTATTACATTTTCAATATTTTCATTTAGCATATTATTGAAAATTTTAATAGTATATATTGTCAAAAAATATAGAGTAAACTTAAATATTATATTTTTTATATCTGAAGCATCTGTAAGTAAATCAATTGTAAATGCTGGTAAGAATACAAGCATAATATCTGTAACTATATTGAAAAAAATTGTTATAAATCTTAATAAATTATATTTATATTTTTCTTTATTTAAAATAATATTATTTACAAATGCTATATTTTCTATTAGACTATAATTTTTTATTTCCATAATATCCCTCCTTCTAAATTTATTATGTTTTAAACTTAAATGATTCTATCAATCTTTGCTTTAATTCTTTTTTATTAAATGCATCACATAATACTAAACCCATATTAAAAGTATCATTATAGTCGTCTAACTTTAATTTTCTTTCGACGATTGCTTTTTGATAACATAATTTAGGCAGAGCATTATATTTTTCTTCTTTAATTGAAATATCTAATGCTCTTTTTATATCTTTATAAGACTTTTCAAACTCTTCTTCTATAAAATAAACTATACTTAATGAATTTAGTATTTTTATATATAATCCTATGTCTTTTACTTTAGAAATACAAAACTTAAATATTTCTTTTCCCTTTTCAGTGAACCCCAGTTGACAATATGTAGTTCCTATATTCATTATTATTCGTATTTCAATGTCATCACAAATACTATTCTTATCAATATTATCTATATCAAAATCATTTATAGTTAATTTTATTGCTTCAATTAGTTTAACTTTTGCTTCTAATAACTCTCCATCAGTAATTAAAATAATAGCTTGCCCAAATAATATTGACTGTTCTATATATTTACCTATATTTTTATTTCCTACAACTTCTTCAATATTTTTTAATTTTTCTAAGCTCTCTTTTATTAAATCTTTATTCTCAGATTCAATTCCGCTATTTAAAAGCTTTATTAAATCTTCTAAATCACTATCAACATTTGAAATAATATCTATAAAAACTTGGTTCAAATTTATTTTATAAACTGTACTTAGTAAATAAAGTGTATCGTATTGTGGAAGACATCTCCCTTTTTCTAACCTTGATAAAGTTTTTGAGCTTATAAAAGCCGTCTTAGATACTTCTTCTACTGTTAATCCTGATTTTTCTCTTGTTTCCCTTAAATATATTGCAAATTCTTTTTTCGCGATTTCAAAACTAAACATTTCTCTTAACTCCTTACATAAAAATAACGCTCTTGTATATTATACAATACAATTTTAAAAAGGACACCCAGTTTTATAGGACATTCGTGTCCATTTAACTAATGCCCTTTTATTTAAAATTTCATACATTGTAAAAAGATTTTATTCTTAAAACATCAATATTATTCTAATAATTTGCTAATTTTCCATTATATTTTGTCATATATAGTAGTTTATTAAATACCACTATACTTACAATAATATAAAATAATGATATTAAACTGAAAACTATATAATCGCCTATTATAATATTACCTGGGTATAATAGTGATTGATTTATTATCTTTAATGCAGATGGTATAGGAGTTATATAATATTGTATAATTCCCACTTTACTTCCTGCCATTATCCCACTAAAGAATAATAATATATTTGATAACACCTGTACAAAAGAGGATATTCTTTTAAAATACAATGCAATTCCACCAAGTAAAAATCCAAAACAATAAGCTGTTATATTTAATCCTATTAATAAAATCAAACCCTCTATTATAAACCAAAGGCTTATACTTTGTTCAACTTGATTATAATAAAATAGATAACAAATTATAAATAATATTGCCACTTTAAATACTATAAACACTAAATTTACAACTATCTTACTAAAGAATATCTTTAGTATTGGAGTATCTGATAAAAATAATTGCTCCAATGTTCCCATAAGCGCCTCATCTTGTATAACTCCACATATATAAGACATTGAACTTATTATAGAATGCCAAAATATAAGTCCTGTTAACGTCATTATAATACCATTTGATTTATCAAAATTATATATAACGCCTATAAAGAATAATAATATTCCCAGATTATAAAATATATAATTAAAATAATAATGTTTTAGTTCTCCAATTAACATAACAAATTCTGCCTTTATTAAATTATAAAAATTCACCTACTCACCTCAATTAATATATCTCTTTCAGTACATTTTCTAAACTTGTTGATATATTTTCTATTTTTATTATCTTTCTATTTTCTGTAATATTTATAAGTTCATCTATTGACTTTCCTTCTAATGCATATACATCATTATTAATCTTTTTTGAACCTTCAATATGATTTTTATCATTTTCATAATAATATACAATATATTCATCTTCTTTTTTTAATCTTATATTAGATAAACTATCATCTATTAATATCTCACCTTTTTTTAATATAACAATTCGCTCACATATCTCTGTTATTACATCAATATCATGGGAGCATATTATTATTGTTTTATTATATTCTTTTGCCAAATTTGAAAGGAAGTTTTTCATATTTATTGTACCAACTAAATCCAATCCTAAAGTTGGCTCATCTAATATCAATACATCTGGCTCCTTTAAAAGCAGTATTAGTATTGATAGTTTCTGTATCATACCTCTTGATAGATTTTCTGCTTTTTTATATTTTTTATCCTTTAAATCAAAGTATTCAAGTAATTCATCCATTCTTTCATTTAATCTACTCTCATCAATCTTATTTAATATTGAAAAGTATTTAATATTCTCTTCAACTGTTAAAAATGTATATATATTTCTAGAGCCTTCTAATAAGACTCCTATTTTGGTTTGTGTATAATCTATTATTTTCTCTCCACTATCTTCAATAAGTAATTCTGAAATAATTCTTATTAATGTTGATTTTCCTGCCCCATTTGGACCAACAAGCCCTATAATATCATTTTCATATACTGTAAGATTGATATTATTTAAGACTTTATGGTTTCCAAAGGATTTATTTATATTTTTTAGTTCTATTGTCTTTTTATTTTCCATAATTCTCCTCATTCTTCTATTTTATATGAAGATATCTATCTGTATATTTTACAAATACATAAGTTGCAATTGAAAGTGCTGCAATTATTGTTATCATTAAAATATTTGATTTACCATATAATAAATTTGATAAATTAGTTGATACTGTTTTTGAAAATATATTATCAAATTCAAATACCATTCCCGTTAAGAATAATACCGATGTCATCAATAAATTTGCAAAGGTCATTGTTCTTTCAAAAATAAAAGTTAATGATAATAAGAAAAAATATATTATAATATTTATTGTTAAAGTGATTATAAAATATATTATTAAATTTATTAAACTTATTTCAAATATTGTATTATATTTTATAAAAGGTATCATTATCATAGTTGAAATACCAAATATAATAATTGCCTCTAATCCATATACAATAAATCTATTAAGATATATAGACCAGATACTAGTTCTTGAGTAGGATAGATTTTTAAAAAAATCTGACCTTATCTCAAATTCTGCATCACTCACCGCATTTAATGAAGCATTATATAATATAAACCAAGTTAATAATTTTATTATATCCACGATTCCTATATTTCCTTTTGCAATAGATAAGGCAAAAAACAATCCTGAAAGGTAAATTAAATCACTTATTTTATCAGAAAAATAATCTATTCCATAAGATTTTGATTCTAATATATATCTTTTAAATTCATTAATTAGATTATTTAGTTTATACACCATATATCAGTCCCTTCTTTATGCTATAATTTAATGCTTTGTTTAGAAAGAAAACTCCTAAGAATATCCATACAAATACTGATATTATAAGTGGTAAATAATCCATCATCGTTATACTATTATTAAAAACATTTGATACAATTCTTCTTAAATTTAAGAATGGTAATATATTATTTATAATATTAAATATAATTCCCTGGTTTACTTCTATGGTTATCCCTGCAAAAAACAGTATAAAATAATCCAATATCCCTACAAAACTTCCCGCTCTTTTAAATACTAAAGTCAATCCTGAGAAAAGAAATCCCATTCCATATGTAATTATTACAGTTAATAATATTGCTATAAATATTTGAATATAGGATATAATATTTAAATTAGTAAAATTATAATCTCCTATCAAATACAATATAGTAAATACTGGTATTGATTTAATTGTATCTGTAATAACCTGAACTATACATCTATGAAATAATACTCTTATAATCGAAGTCTTACTCTGTATTATCGTAACCATTGTCCTGTCATATATTTCATCCTCTAGTGTAAATAAGGGTATACTCAATCCATGAGTAGCAAAATACCAACAAAATAACATAAAAAACACTATTTCCTTATCTACTACAAATAAATACTCTGTTAATCCATAAAATATAATTATCATTGATGTATTTGCAAAAAATAAATTGAATTTGTATTTTAGCATTTCTCCTAAGTTTCTTTTTACTTCTAATATTATATTATTCATTGTTTATCACCTTATAGTAAATGTCTTCTATATTTAATTCTGATTTTCTATATTCTTCTATTTCTATATTTTCTAATACTAAATCTTTTATATCTTTATCATAAATTTTTAATATTATATTATCTTCATTAAATGAATATCTTATTTTATTTTCAATATTTAAAGCTTCTAGTTTTTTAGACATATTATTATTTATTATAATTTCAAAAGCTTCAAACTCTGTATCTTTAACTAAATTAGCTATTCTATCATCTGCTATTATCTTTCCCTCTTCTAATATAATGCATCTAACATCTAAACTATTTATAAAATTCAAATCATGAGTGGTAAGCAATATTGTCATCTTTTCTTCTTCTGAAATCTTTTTTAAATTTCTTAATAAAAAATCTGATGTCACTAAATCAAGACCATTTGTAGGTTCATCTAATAATAGTATCTTAGGATCTGTTAATAAACTAATTATTATAGATAATTTTTGCCTATTACCTTGTGATAATTCCGACACTTTTTTATCCATATGCTGTTTAAATTCAAATCTTGATACTAAATCATCTAATCTTTCTAATATCTCTTTTTTATTTACTTTATTTAGCCCTAAAAAATAATCTATATTTTCTTCTGAACTTAAATAATCATAATATCCTTTTCCACTTTCTTGTACAAATTTAGTAATATTTCTCAGATTTTTATCTTTATTATCTAAATTAAATATTTTTACTTCACCATTATCTTGATATAGTAGTCCTGATATTATCTTAATCAATGTTGATTTACCAGAACCATTCTTACCTAAAACTGCAACTATTTCTCCTTTATTAATTTCTAAACTTCCAATATCTAATACTGTTTTTCCATCATAAATCTTTTTTACTTTGGAAATACTTATTCTGTCCATGTTACCACCTCTATATTCTGTTATTCTCTTATAGTGAATAGATTTAAAATAAAATACACAATCCATTCACATCATAACATATATGTATAATTATGTTATGATGTTTTATTATTACATTTGTATTACATAAAAAATACCCTATGATATTTTTATCATAAGGTATTTTATAAATTATTTTCTATTCTTTTTTCTAAAATCTTCTATTAAATCATATGCTATACTATTTTTATTTAACACTGTATCTGGAAGGCTATCAATATCAAACCAAGATGCATCTACTAACTCTTCTCCATCTACTTTTATATCTCCAGATTTATATTCTGCTGTATAGGCAATCATCATTGAATTTGGAAATGGCCAAGGTTTTGAACCAAAGTATTTTATATTATCAACTTCTAGTCCTACTTCTTCAAAGACTTCTCTTTTAACACATTGTTCAAAAGTTTCTCCATATTCTACAAATCCTGCTAACACACTGTAAAATCCAGCTGGAAAAGTGTTGTTATTTCCAAGAAGAATTTGATCTCCCTTTGTTATTGCAACTATAATTGCTGGTGATGTTCTAGGCCATGTTGCTCCATGACAATTCTCACAAATCATAGATCTTTCAAAATAATCATCTTTTTTATACATTTTTGAACCACAGAATCCACAATATTGATTTCTCTTATACCAGTCTAATAATAATCTTGCCTTTGAAATTAATAAAAATTCTTCTTCATCAACTACACCAGTATGATTTTTTAAATTCACAAATTCCAAATCTTCATATCCAAGTATTTCATCTATTTCTGCACAGAAACAATTTACATTATCATATTTTCCCATACATTGTTTATTTTTTAAATTATATCCTCTATCCATTATATCTATGTAGGTAGGAGTTCTTGACTCCACACCATTTACTTTTACTAATAGATAATCTTTATAAAATATATAATATATATCTTCATTAGATTCTTCACATAATGGTTTTACAGATGGTTGAAACTTCAAATATCCCATACTATCTCCCCTATTCATTTAATTTATAATAACAACTTCTACAAAGTGGTTCATATTCATCTGATGCTCCTAAAACTATTCTCTCTTTGTCTTGTGACTTCCTATTACTTACCCAAGCATCTGTTCCACAACCTACACATACGGCATGATGTTTATATAAATAATCTGAAATAGGCATTAGTTCCTTTACTACTTCAAAAGGTTTTCCTGAGAAATCCATATCAAGTCCTGCAACAACCACTGTTTTATTATTTTTTAATAGTTTTTCAATATTTTCTACTATTATAGATACTTTATCTTCAAAAAATTGTATTTCATCTATTCCAATTACATCTGGATTTTCATCTTCAATATATTTCATCATTTCATCTATATCTTTAACTACAATCGCATCTATTGCAGTATTATTATGTGTGATGATTTTTTCTTCTTTAAATCTTTTATCTATTATAGGTTTAAATGCTAATATTTTATATTTAGCTATTTTAAATCTTTTTATATCAGATTCAAGACTAGATGTCTTTCCTGAAAACATTGAACCTGTGTGTACTATTAGTCTTCCTTTATACTGATGCAAGATATTACCCCCTATTACTCTACAAAGAGTTCCAGATTACTGGAACTCTTTTCTTTAACTTTCTATATTATCTTCTATCTCTTTTTCTATTTCGTCAATCTCATCTACTTTTTCTTCTATGGTTTTACCAGAAGCATATAATATGTCTTCTTTTAAATTTTCTTTTATTGTTTTATTTAAACTATCATCTTTTTCAATTATATTTATTACCGATAATCCCTTATTTTTAATAATAAAATTTATAAGCCTTATCCCTTGAATAAATAATATTATCAACACTACAGATTTTAAGAAATCTGCTATAAGTGTTCCTAACGCAATATAATTAACAAATCCTAATCCTCCACCCATTGCTTGCATTTAATAACCTCCTATTTTACTTCTTCAACATAAACCTTTTCCATTTTAATATCTTCTAAAGGTTTGTCACTAGCATTAACTTCTGATGTAGCTATAGTATCAACTATATCCATTCCTTCATATACTTGACCAAATACTGAATGCTTTCCATCTAACCAATGTGTTCCACCTATTTCTTCATAAGCTTTTACTATTGATTCAGGATATCCATTTTCTTCACCAGCATCTCTCATTTGAGCAATTATATCTTTACCAACTTCAGATAGTTGAACTATGAAAAATTGGCTTCCATTTGTATTTGGTCCTGAGTTTGCCATTGAAAGAGCTCCTCTTAAGTTTCTATATTCCATATCAAATTCATCTACAAATGGTTGTCCCCAAATGCTTTCTCCACCCATTCCTGTACCAGTTGGATCTCCACCTTGGATCATAAAATCATTGATTACTCTGTGAAAACTAATTCCATCATAGTAACCATTTTTTACATGTGTCTTAAAGTTTTCTACTGTTTTTGGTGCTACATTTTCAAACAATCTTATTTTTATAGTACCTTTATTTGTTTCCATTACTATAATTTCTTCTCCAACTTCTGGTTTCTTTAATTGATCTAAATTTAATTCTTCCCCTAATTTATAAATCTTTTCCATATCTTCATTCCCCCTATTTAGAATTGGTATTTCTTGAGTTTTATTTATTTTTATCTATTTTACTTCTTCAATATAAATCTTTTCCATTTTAATATCTTCCATAGGTTTATCATTTTCATCAACTTCTGATATAGCTATATTATCAACTATATCCATTCCTTCATATACTTGACCAAATACTGTATGTTTGCCATCTAACCAAACTGTTCCACCTAATTCTTCATAGGCTTTTACAATTATTTCTGGGAATCCACTTTCTTCTCCAGCTTCTTTCATCTGTCCAATTATATCTTCACCAACATCAGATAATTGTACTATAAAAAATTGACTTCCATTTGTGTTCGGACCTGCATTTGCCATTGAAAGTGCTCCCCTAAAATTTCTATAGTTTATATTAAATTCATCTTCAAATGGTTTTCCCCAAATGCTTTCTCCACCAGCCCCTGTACCAGTTGGATCTCCACCTTGTATCATAAAATCATTTATAACTCTGTGAAAACTAATTCCATCATAGTAACCATTCTTTACATGTGTCTTAAAATTTTCTACAGCTTTTGGTGCAGCTTCTTCAAATAGTCTTATTTTAATATTACCTTTATTTGTTTCCATAACTACAACTTCTTCACCAACTTCTGGTTTCTTTAACTGGTTTAAGTTTAATTCTTCACCTAATTTATAGGTTTCTTCCATAGTTAATTTTCTTTTATTTACATTTGGTTTTTCATTGTTCTCTTCTTCCTTTTTCTTCTCTTCTCCCTTATTTTCTTCCTCTGTAGCTTCTTTTTCTACCTCTTCTTTAACATTATCGTCTTTAACTTCTTTCTTTGTACAAGCAGTTAATGTTATTGATAATGCTAATAAAACTAATAATATTTTAATATTTTTTTTCATCTTTTATATACCCTTCCTTTTATATTACTTATACTAGATTAACATATTTTCTTTTTCTAATCTACCATTTATCATGATGTATTTTTTCTTCATCATATCTATCTATAACTTTAGCTTCCACTTCAGAATGTCCTATTACTACCATACCAACTGGTATAAAATCATTTGGTATTTCAAGGATTTCTCTAATATCATCTTCTAATTTTTCAATAGGATGTATTCCTGTCCAAACTGCTCCAAGTCCTAATGAATGTGCTGCCAATAACATATTTTCAATTGATGCTGAGCAGTCTGCAACTAAATGGCCAACTCTTTCTTGTTTATTTGTATCACCACATACAACTATGCCTAATCCTGCTTCTGGTAACATCTTAGCATATTTATGTATAGCTGCTATTTTCTCTAGTTTTTCCATATCTTTTACAATTAGATATTCTCTAGGTTGAAAATTATGTGCTGATGGAGCTTGAAATCCTGCTTTTAAAATTAATTTCAAATCTTTTTCATCAATTTCTTCACCAGTGAATTTTCTAATACTCCTTCTTGTAAAAATAGTTTCTAACATATTAAAATTCTTCCCCTTTCTATTAATAAAAGTCAATACATTCTTTACAAATATATGCCTTTTCATCTTCTACTAAGTAAAACATAGTAGTTGATATCTTATTATAATTACACCAACAATCTTCACTTAATAACATCCATTATCTTTCCTACAAATTGGATATATATTATTTTCTTTCATATATCCTCCCCATAATCCAATATTATCATAACACTAATATTATATCCTATACTATATTATATTAAACTTAGATATGGAAAATTTAAAATAAATATTATTTATGCTATAATATATTAATGTTTGGAGGTAATTTTATGTCAACAATTAAAAAAACTTGTAAAGTTTGCCCAGTAAATTGTGAGCTTACTATAGAGAAGGATATAGATGATTCGTATATTGTAACAGGAAATAATTGCGGTCGTGGTGTTGACTACGGTATTAAAGCAATGACCACACCATCAAGAATATTAACTGGGAGGGTGTTACTTAAAAATGGAAATATGGGAAGACTTCCCGTTAAGACAACTGGAGTTGTTCCAGAAGATAGAATTGAAGAATGTCTTGCTATTTTTAATAGCACAACTGTTACTGCTCCTATAAAAATGGGAACTATTATTATTGAAAATATTTTAGATTTAAATGTAGATGTTATCGCTGCTAGAAAAGCATAAAAAAAGAGCTTAGGCTCTTTTTTTATTGTTCTTCTTCAATTTTATTTTCATCATAACTAGCAATTATTACTTCATTATTTTCACTTTTAGTTTCCTCTAACAATTCCATAAATTCTTCACCAGTTATATTTTCTTTTTCTAATAAGAATTCTGAAATCTTAGCTAATGCCTCTCTATTTCCTTCCAGTAAACTAATTGCTTGTGATTGGCTTTCCGAAATTATTTTTTGTACTTCTTCGTCAACTAAAGCATTTGTAGATTCTGATACAGTTGAAACTGCTCTTCCATCTAGATATTGATTTTGAATACTTTCCATACCCATTGGACCAAATCTATCACTCATTCCATATTGAGTTACCATACTTCTAGCCAATTTAGTTGCTCTTTCAATATCATTTGATGCACCAGTCGTTGCAACTCCAAATTCTACTAATTCTGCAGCTCTACCACCCATAAGAGTATTTATTTCTGCCATTACCTCATCTTTGGTCAATAGATATCTTTCTTCTTCTGGTAAGCTCATTGTATATCCAAGAGATCCTTTTGTCCTTGGTACTATTGTTATCTTATGAACTGGCTGTGCATTTCTTTGTAATGCAGTAACTAATGCATGACCAACTTCATGATAAGCAACCATTCTTCTCTCTTTTTCATTCATCACTCTATCTTTTTTCTCTTGACCAGCTATAACAACCTCTACTGATTCCATTAAATCTTCCTGTGCTACTTTTGTTCTCTTATGCTTTACTGCTCTCAATGCTGCTTCATTTATCATATTAGCTAAATCTGCACCAGATGCACCGTTTGTTGCCAACGCAACTTCTCTTAATTTTACATTCTCATCCATCTTTACATCTTTAGCATGAACTTCTAATATTGCCTCTCTACCTCTTAAATCTGGTAATTCAACTGGTATCTGTCTATCAAAACGCCCAGGTCTTAACAATGCTCTATCTAATACCTCTGGTCTATTTGTTGCTGCCAATACTACAATACCTTTTGAGCCGTCAAATCCATCCATCTCTGCAAGTAATTGATTTAATGTTTGTTCTCTTTCATCATTACTTGACATTTGATTATCTCTCTTCTTACCAATTGCATCTATCTCATCTATAAATATTATTGCTGGAGCAGATTTATTTGCAGTTGCAAAAAGATCTCTAACTCTACTTGCTCCAACACCAACAAACATTTCAACAAATTCTGAACCTGATAGATGGTAGAATGGCACTCCTGCTTCTCCTGCTACTGCCTTAGCAATAAGTGTCTTACCTGTTCCAGGAGGCCCTACTAATAATGCTCCCTTAGGCTGTTGTGCCCCTATTTCCTTATACTTTGTAGGATTATTTAAATAATCTATTATCTCTTCTAAACTTTCCTTAGCTTCATCTTGACCTGCCACATCTTTAAATGTAATTCCTATTTTTTCTTCTACATTATATTCTTTGGCCTTTGATTTACCCACACTAAACATATTACCTGAGCTTCCCATGCCACCTTGTCCCATTTTCTTTATCATATTTCTCATAAAGAAATAATATACTAAATATAATATGACAAATGGGAATATCCAACTTATAATCACTGACATAGTTGATGGTTCATCTATTGGTTCTGACACTATTAAAACCTTATGCTTATTTAGTAAATTTATTAAATCAAGATTCGGTGGATTACCTGTATAGTAAATATTTTCACTATAGTTTACATTTGCTTCACCAAATAATTCTCTTATTTTTTTACTCTCTTTATTTTCTTCACTATCTAATTCACCAAAAATAACTTTTTCAATTTTATCTTTATCATATTCTTCCTTAATTGTATAGGTTATTTTTCCACTTTCTAGATTTGCCAATTTTACATTATTTGATTCTACTAAATCTAAAAATCCACTATAACTTGTAAGAATTTTATCTTTTTTATTAAAAGAGGTCATAATTAAATTAAATATTAATGTTATAAATAGTATTACCATTATTACATTAAATAAATTTGGACCTCTTTGCATATCATTATGATTTTGATTATTAGGATTTTGTCTGTTGTTATTGTTTTGATTATTGTTATTATTTTGATTATTGTTATTCATAAACTTACCTCCTTGTATCTATTTTTACCCTAAAGAAAGTGAATTATTTCAATTTAAGGTCTTCTTCAAGTATTTTTATTATTTTTTTTACTTCCACAATCTCATCTACAGTATTGTTGATTAACATGCTTTCAGATTCTACAAATTCTTGTACTTTCTTTCCCAAATTTAGATAATATATATTTAACTGATTCTCTAAGGCATTTAATCTTTCCTTTTCAGAATCTATATCCCTTATTATATTATCCATTTATAACACCTCCAAACCTCTTAACTATATATTATAGAAAATAATTTATTAAGCAACTTACAAAAATTGATTATTGTTCAGAATCGTACAAATATTAAAATATGTAAGATTATTTGATAGACTGGTTAAGCTGTAGTATTATTATAGTAGGAGGATAATACTATGGATAAAAAGATATTTAAAAGAAACAGAACGACTATTAGTATTTATAATGCAATTTTTGAATTACTAGAATTACATACCTTTGACAATATAACCGTAAATGATATTTGCAAAAAAGCAATGGTCAGTAGAACTACTTTTTACTCTTATTTTACTGATAAATACGAATTGATTATATTCTGCCTTCAAGAGGAAAGAAATGAGGTAGGTATTTTAGAAAATGATAATATGAAAAATAATTTAGTAGTATTTTTAAATAGATTTAAAGAGAGAGAAATAATATATAAAAATTTAATCATTTCACAGAGCAATAGAGAATTAAATAAAATGCTAATGATCCACTTCAATAATTTTATTAAAGAAAAAATTTCTAAAATGATTGGTGATATAGAAAAATTAGAAGTACAGACAATAATATTTACATCTGGTATTGCTGGCTCTATCATATGGTGGATTGAAAATAAATTTCCAATAGCAGTAGAAAAATTTGCAGAGTAGCAATATGATTTAATAGATAGAATAGTACAAAGTACAATATAAGTACATACTTTAGAAAAGGAGTAAATTTATGCCAAAACCAAGTTTTTTTAAATTGAATAAACATTATCAAAAAGCTTTAATAGACGAAGCTACTAAAGTTTTTAATAGTAAAGATTATAAAAAATTAAAAATAAGTGATTTTTCAGAGGCTATGGACTTACCTACTGGAACATTTTACGAGTATTTTGAAAATAAAGAGGATTTAACAACTTATATAGCAAGCATTGCATTTCAAAAGAAATTTGATGCTCTAGGCACTAAAAACATAGTTTTATTTACTTATAAGGATGAAGATTTTTCTCTTTTTTCCGATGAAGTAGATAAAATTGGAGATATAACTTATGAGAAAATATTAAATAGTGGTATAGGTTTTTTTGCTAAACTGTTTGATGAATACCTTGTTGATATGATGGATGAGTATAATAGAAAAGGAATTGAAGAAAATATTAAAAAAGGTATTTACAGAGATGATATTAATATAAGATTATCTTCATATTTTATGAGTTTATTAACCTCTTTTATATACCATTATTTCGAAAAATATGAAATTAATGATCCTTTGGAACAAGAAAAAGAAATATTAGAATTATTAGATATGACAGATCGAATCTTTAAAAAGTAAGATAAAAAATATGCCAATTGCAATTGGCATATTTTTTATTATTTTATCTGTATTTAATATTAATTTATCTTCCCAGTTAAATACTCATATATATTTCTAACATCCTCATTTACTTCTTCTTGAAATTGTATATTATATTTTTGATCACTTGTAACTACAGTTAGATTTCCATAGGAATAAGCGTCTGATGCTTCACTATACTCTACACTTTTAATATCATTTAGTGAAATATCAAATAATATTTTGTCTTTCATAAAAATTCTTGCAATTTTTATAAGCGCCCAAGTAATTATATTTACCCTTCCCATAGCCTGTGCTTTTGATTTAATATAAACCAAATTGTTATTTTCAATATTTAATTCAATCATACCTATATTTGCTGATGTTGCTTTGCTCATCATAACAGGTGCTGCTTTCATAAAATCCCCCCTATAAAATATATATTTTATATTATATCATACTAAAGAGGTGTATCTTCATCTTTATCAACAATTTTTGTATTATCTTGAATCCCAATCATTTTTTCAAATCTTTGATACAGATATGAAATAAGAACAAGTACAATACCCAATGTGAAATATGAAATAATTCTATATCCCTGTGTCAGTGTTGCTAAATCCACTAAGAAAAGTTTTATTACTGTTAACATTGAAAGCCCTAGTCCAAAATGTCTCATCAAACTTATTCGTTTTATAAATCCAAAGTAAATCCATAACGCTGCCATTATTATATATATAATACTTAATAATATACTTGAAAATGCTAGATTATAATGTGTTATAAGATTCTGAGTTAATGTAAGTAAAAAATATCCTGAAACAATTATTGGAATTGTTACTAATTTTAATTTACCCATAATAACTAAGAATTTCATTAAATCATATATTGCGAACACACAAATACCTGTCAATATAATAATTATAAATGTCCCTAAAATACTAATTCTTCCATCTCCATAATAACTAAATATATAATTTGAATTATTTAAAATAAATGAAGATAATATAGCTATTGTATATAATGCTATGGATATTATATATATTACTTTATCTCTCAATATTTTAATTCTTGGTATTGCAAATGCTATTAAAATTGTGATAGCAATCATCAATGCCATAGTTAAATATTCAGCACTTATATTTATCATATATAATCTTGGTTCTATTTCATTTTTTATTAAATACATAGCAAAAACCCAAAAATTTACTACAGAGATATATTTAAATATCTTCTCTTTTTTATTTAAAATAGTATTTTTATATAATAATAAATACAAAACTGCAATACCAGATAAACTCATTGCAGTATATTTCAATGTAAAATTGCTGTCTATTCTAAATAGATTCCCTGCAAGTACATCAAGTAATATAAAGGAAAGAATTGAGATATATAATACTATTGTTCCACCTTTATAAAATGAATTCTTTTCCTTTAATAATCCATATACTATTAAAAATAATGCAATTGCTAACCAACCCATAGCAAACCATTCTATTTCCAGCTCTAAAGGTATAAAGAATATGACAAATACTAAGGTTGCCAATCTAAATAAGAAATGTAAATATTTTTCATTCTCTAAATGTTTTTCTAAATACAATGTACTTAGATAATAAGTTAATGCAAATATTATGGATAATGCACCATAATAATCATTAAATCCTGATATATTAAATAATTGAAATATAACTATAGAGCTAAAAAATGTATTTATTAAGAAGAATACAAAATCTGATAATTTAAATATACTCTTATTTTTAATATTTGAAATTATAGGCACTACTGTGTAAATACCAAAAGCTATAAATGAATAAATAATTACTATAATATTTATTGCATTTGAAGAGCTACTACTATAATATTCAAAGATTATATTCATTGAAAGAATTGAAGTACTCATTATATTTAATATAAGTCCTAAATATGATGTTATCTTCCAATCCTTCTTAAAGGATATTGACAATACCAATAGATGTAATGCTAAAAAATATCCTAAGGAAAATATCAATAAATCAGCATTACTTAAAATTGATAGAAAAGGAAGGTATCCACCTATCAATGCAAAGCTTGCTATAGTTCTAGAATCATATCTAATTGAAAGAAACAATGCCAATAAGGTTATACCTATTGTCAATAATAATGCTACAAATATTGAAAGTATTTGTAATGCAAAGAATGATACTGCTAGTCCAAGATACAATACTGCTATACCACCGGCTGCAATTCCTAGTGATACAACACTAGGTTTTTTCCTATTTACAATCTCTGCACCACCAAGCATTATAAATCCTATTGCAAATATTAAAAGTCCCTTAAATAGTTCTGGAAGTCTTAAATATGCAAATCTTGATGCTGTAAAAACACCTATAACTATAAGCAATATACCTATTTTATTAATTAAATTTAATCCAATTAAGTTTTCAATATTTCTTTCTCTAGTTGCCTTTTTTATTTGCTCATCAGTTAAAGGTTCATCTTTTAGTTTTTCAAATTCATTATTTGCCTTTGCTGCTAATTTAGATATAGTATTTGAACGATCTTTCATTAAACTATTAATACTATCTGAAATTTCATTTTCCAAATTGGATATATCATTATTATATTTATTAAATAATTCCATATTCTCATTTTTAATATTATTTCTTAATAATTGAAGTTTAGCTTTATAATCTTTTTCTATAGCTAATAGTTGATTTCTATCATTTTCATCATTAAAATAATTTGATAAATTCTTATCTGCCTTATCAATTAAATATTGTTTTTCTGAAAAGCTATAGGAGAAAAGTGCATTTTTTATTTGTTTATTTTCTTCTTTTAATATATTTAATTCTTGAGTTATATCTTCAAGAGTGGCTTCCAATTTCATATTTAAAGCTTTTAAATCATTATTTTCTTTATAAATATTTATATTGTCAAGCTCTCTCTGCTTTTCTTCCATTTTATTAATGATTTCTTTTTGTTCATTAATTAAAGATTCAATATTAAATTTATTCTCCATGTTTTACCTATCACCTCCATTTTTATTATATCAGCTTAACAATGTAAGGACAAACTGCCAACCTATTATTTTTATAGACCACAAATATTGTTTTAAATAATTTCCTAATATATAATGAGTTGTGGAGGTGCTTATGATGAGAGATAATACAGTTTATATAACAGATTTAGATGGAACATTATTGAATAGTGATAGCAAGGTTTCCCAAAAATCTATTGAAATAATCAATAGCCTTATTGAAGATGGTATGAATTTTACCTATGCAACTGCAAGGTCATTGATTTCTGCTAAAAAAGTAACTCAAGGATTAAATTTAAAGTTACCTGTTGTAGTTTATAATGGTGGTTTTATAATTGATATTAAAGATAATAGTATTTTAGATTCTAATTTTTTTAATACCGATGAATCCGAATTTATAGAATCTATTTTGAAAGAACACAATATATATCCACTTGTATATTCATATATAGATAATATTGAAAGAGTATCTTGGCATATAAATCATTTAAATGAAGGAATAAATTATTATGTAAAAAATAGAGCTATTGATGACCCAAGATTAAATCCAGTAAATAATATAGA
>RRZU011278429.1_pt1 | contig 27088 bp, 24 predicted proteins | sample 2165561 | NCBI WGS metagenome assembly RRZU01 (sample SAMN10456909, study PRJNA506462) | wastewater metagenome | isolation source: wastewater sludge | place: USA: Moscow, Idaho | reverse complement strand
TCGCCTGAACACCGAACACCTGCGCAGCAACCTGTTGTCAAACCAGCAGGATCTGCGTCACATCAGCGACGACATGGAGCAGGTCTCCGGCATTGCCGAAACCAATGCCGCCAGCGCCCACCAGAGCCTTGCCAATGCTGCCCAGATCGGCACCCAGCTTGACCGGATCGTCAGCAGCGTCGATTCGGTCAACGGTGCAGCCGAATCCCTGCATTCAGCCTGGACCGGCATCGAAACCGCCCTGCACGACATCGCCTCGATTGCCGACCAGACCAACCTGCTGGCACTCAATGCTGCCATCGAGGCGGCCCGGGCCGGTGAGGCCGGTCGCGGTTTTGCCGTGGTGGCCGACGAGGTGCGCAAACTGGCTGAACGCAGCAAGACCACGGCCGACCAGGTCCAGCAGGTGCTGGGCACACTTTCAAGCCGCATCGGCGAAATGGTGGACAAATCTGCCGACAGCGGCCTGGCAGCCAGTGAAGTCCGCCGTTCGGTCGACACGTTCCGCAACGATTTTGAAACGCTCCGCTCCACTTCGGACGAAGTGATTGCCTGTGTCGACCGGGTGCGCGACAAGGCCATGACTTCACTGATCAAGGTCGACCACATCGTCTTCAAGCAGTCTGCCTACCATGCCCTGGGCGACCATCAGCTTTCCAGCAGCGTCGAATGGCAGTGCGACACCGGTTGTGAACTGGGTCAGTGGTATCGCGGGCCAGGCCAGGAGAGCTTCGGCAAGCAGCCGACCTATCGCGAACTGGCACCGGTGCACGAGCAGGTCCACCAGTACGCCGCACAAGCGCTGGATCTGGCTTCCGGTGGCGTGGGGCAGACGGATACGGCCGAAGCCGAGATCGTTGCCAGAATGCAGAAACTCGAACAGGCCAGCGAATCTGTCCTGGCATTGCTTGACCGCATGGTGGAAGAAAAGCACAGCAGCCGGCAGGCTGCCCGCGAGGCCACCCACGCCTGATTTGAGCCAGCGCAAGCCCCGTGCGGGCTGCCGGCTTGGACAGGAGGCGGATCGCCCCCATAATGATCCGGTCAAGTACCGGGGCCGAAGCCGTGATCAAGCCGCTGCGAGTGACCTCGCTCAACATCCACAAAGGCATGAGTCCGCTTAACCGCAAGGTAAACCTGGTCGGCATTGCCAATGAACTGGAAGGGCTGGATGCCGACCTGCTTTTTTTGCAGGAAGTGCAGGGGCGGCATAGCCTGCGCGCGCGCCACAAGGCCGGTTATCTGGACATTCCCCAGCATGACTACATTGCCGGCCGGCTGGACCGCCATGCCGTATACGGACTCAATGCCGGCTATGGTTACGGCCATCACGGCAACGCCATCCTCACCCGCTTTCCGATCCGCCAGTGGTGCAATCTCGACCTGTCGGTCAACCGGCTGGAAAGCCGGGGAGTCCTGCACTGCGACATCAAGTTGCCCGGCTGGCCGTGCGAAGTCACGGCCCTGTGCATTCATCTCAACCTGTTCGGCCATGACCGGCGCAAGCAGATGGAGCAACTGTCACGTTATATCGAGCGGGCAGTACCCCGGGGCAACGGCCTGATCCTCGCCGGAGACTTCAACGACTGGCGGCGACGGGCCAATCACGAATTTGCCGATGAACTGGGATTGCAGGAAGTGCATGAGGCCGTTCATGGCCGGCATGGCAAGAGCTTCCCGGCCCGTCTGCCGATCCTGACGCTTGACCGCATCTACGTGCGCGGCCTGCAGATTGTCGGCGCCGAAGTATTGCGCGGCGCCCCGTGGGCCACGCTGTCTGACCACCTGCCGCTGTCGGCTGAACTGATCCCCGAACACGCATGAGACATTTTGTCGCCGGCAACCGCGTAACCTTGCTGACGACGGGCGCCGAATTCTTCCCCGCACTCCTGGCCGACATCCAGACTGCCCGCCAGGAAATCCTGCTGGAAACCTACATTTTCCGCATCGACGTTTCTACCGAGCCCATCGCTCTGGCCCTGATTGCCGCCGCAGAACGAGGCGTCAGCGTGCGGATACTGGTCGACGGCTTTGGCTCGCGCGACTTTCCTGCCGACTGGATCGAGCGCCTGCGGGCAGCCGGAGTGGATTTCCGCTTCTTCCGGCTGGCCCGGCACTGGGTCATTCCGCGCCGCAACCGTTTGCGGCGCCTGCACCGCAAGCTGGCGGTCATCGACGGACGCCAGGCTTACGCCGGAGGGATCAACCTGCACGACGATTGTGACAATGCCTTGCCCGGCTACGCTCCGCGTTACGATTACGCGGTCCGGATCGAAGGGCCGCTGGTGGATGCGGTCAGCCTTACGATGCGCAAGCTGTGGCGACAACTGGCTGCCTTGCACGGCGACGGCTGGCCGGTATTGGCCGGGCCGCGCAGCAACCCCAGGCCTGTCGGCGTCATGGCGGCCAGACTGGTGGTACGCGACAACCTGCGCCATCGCCTGTCCATCGAAAACGAATACCTGCGGCAGTGCCATCTGGCACGCCATGAAATCCTGATCGCCAATGCCTATTTCCTGCCCGGCATCAGGCTGCGGCGCGCCATGATCCAGGCAGTTGAGCGCGGTGTCCGGGTACGCCTGTTGCTGCAAGGACGACCGGATCATCCGGTCATGCAGTGGGCCACCCGCAGCCTGTACGGACAGTTCTTGCGGGCCGGCATCGAAATCCATGAATACCGGGCCGGACACATGCACGCCAAGGTCGCCGTAGTCGACACCCGCTGGGCTACGGTAGGCTCCAGCAACATCGACCCTTTCAGCCTTGGCCTGGCACGCGAGGCCAACGTGGTGGTAGATCACTACCCGTTTGCCCGCGAATTGCAGTCGAGCATCCTCAAGCGGCTCCGGGAAGACAGCCTGCGCATCCTGCCCCAGATGGTGGTCCGGGCACGCTGGTGGGAAAAATGGATTGCATGGACCTGCTATGGCATTGCGCGCTTTGCAATCAACCTGGCCGGTCTGGGCGAGTATTACAGCAAGGAATGACCTTCAGTCACCAGAGGGTGCCAACAGTATTGGCTTTGTGGTTTCGTTTGCGCTTTTTACAGCCTGCAAATGACATGAGACCTGCTTGGCGATACGTGATGAATGTGCATTGAACACTTGCTGCCCGGCAAGCCCACAGACAAGTGCCGTCGATAACCGTCTGTTTGTGGAGACTGTGCTCTGGAGTGTCCGTCCGGACATGATTTGCCCCGTGAATTTGGCAATGGGTCTTCGGTCCATGTCCGCTTTTCCCGACGGGCAACCCATGGTGTCTGGCACCGGATGACTGAAGACATGCAGGTTCAGGCTGATCAGGAAGAATCCTTCATTTGATCCGGTTCATGGCTGTCGCCCCTGAGTGAATCCGGACGAACACACGAACCAAAAGGCCCCTCGCAGGAGAGGGGTCTTGCTGTCCGGATGCCGGCAAAGCGTTATTCCAGATTCTGGATCTGTTCCCGCATCTGTTCGATCAGCACCTTCAGCTCAACCGAAGCCTGTGTCGTGGCCGGAGATACCGATTTCGACCCCAGGGTATTGGCTTCCCGGTTCAGCTCCTGCATCAGGAAATCAAGCCGCTTGCCAACGATGCCCCCGCGTTCGACCACCCGGCGTACTTCGCTGACGTGAGTGGACAAGCGCTCCAGCTCTTCATCGATATCGATTTTCTGGGCAAACAGAGCAAATTCCTGCTTGATCCGGTCCTCGTCAACACTGCCCAGCGCCTCGCGCAGACGGCTGCCGAGCTTTTCGCGCCACGCGGCCAGCACTTCCGGCATGTGCGGCCGGACGCGGGCAACGATGGCTTCGATCTGCTGCAAGCGGTCCAGCAATACCTGCGCCAGTTTTTCGCCTTCACGGGCACGGGTGGCATTGAAATCGGCCAGCAGGGCCGGCAGGGCATCCAGCACGCGCTGCTGCATGGCTTCCGGACTGATGCCGTCGCCGACCAGCATGCCGGGCCAGCGCAAAAGCTCCCCCGTCGACAGGTCCTTGGTACCGGGAACCTGAGCCTTCAGTGTGCCGACCACGGCCAGCAGGCGCTCCAGCAGTTCGGCATTGAGCTCAAGGCTGGGGGCTGCCGAACCGGTCTGGTTGATGCTGATCCGGCATTCGACCTTGCCACGACCGATGCGGGCCGCAATCTGTTCACGCAGTTGTGGATCAAGGATGCGAAGCTCTTCCGGCAGGCGCAGCTGCAAGTCCAGAAAACGGTGGTTGACGGCGCGAAGTTCCAGCGTGAGCTGGCCGCCGGGAATGTCGCAGATGGCTGCGGCGAATCCGGTCATGCTGAGGATCATCAATTTCTCCTGAAAACAATCGTGTCCGACAGCCGGCTGTTGCGTATTACCGGTATACGGCTGTCTTGCGCTGGACTATACCACCCGAGGCCATCGCTCACCGGGATGGTGGTTTCATATATGTTAATTTTCTTATTTTTATGCGACACTACTTTCGTAAATGCGACGTTTGCACTTGAGTCTGCGACGTGTCGTAACGAAAATCCGACCGTTTCCTGTTCTGTGCAGTGCAGGACGCAAGCTCAGTCATCCAGAGTGACAGCGCCGGCGTAGCCGGCGTTCGTATTTTCTGGCGTACTGATCTATCAACAAATTCGGAATGTCACGATGCGGGCGCAGGCAGGTCACTTGTCGCCCGCTTGGTTTTTGTGGGGGCTACATGCCTAAAATCGTTGTGGTCGGCAGCATCAACATGGACTTGGTGGTACTGACTTCCCGCTACCCGGAAATCGGCGAAACCCTGACGGGTGAAGGTTTCATGACCTTTGCCGGTGGCAAGGGAGCCAATCAGGCTGTAGCGGCCTCCCGTCTGGGGAGTTCGGTCGTCATGCTGGGCTGTGTCGGCAACGATGCCTTCGGGCGCGAGCTGTCAGCCAGGCTGCTGAACGAAGGCGTCGATACCGCCTGGGTGGATGTCATCGAAGAAGTGGAAACCGGTGTTGCAGCCATTACCGTTGCTGGCGGCGACAATGCCATCGTCGTCATTCCGGGGGCCAATCATCGCCTGTCGGAAGCGCATGTCCAGGCAGCCGAACGGGTCATCCGCGATGCCGACGTCGTGCTCTCGCAGCTCGAGGTACCCATGCCGACAGTGCTGGCGGCCGCGCGCATGGCCAGGAAACACGGCAAGCCGTTCATCCTCAATCCGGCTCCGGCCCAGAAACTGCCGGGTGAACTGCTGGATCTCGTGACCCTGATTACGCCCAACGAATTCGAACTGGCCACCGCACTGGGCTGCAAGGGTGCGGACTACACCGAACTCCTCGACTTCCTGCCCGGACGCGTGGCCATGACCCGTGGCGCGCACGGTGCTTTTTATTCGTGCAGCAGCGGCACCCTCCATCACCAGCCGAGCTTTGCCGTGGAAGTCGTGGATACCACCGGTGCCGGCGATACCTTCAATGCGGCACTGGCTACGTTCTGGCATCTGGGGCTGGCAGAAGCCATCCGCCGTGCCTGCGCTGCCGCGGCCCTGTCCGTGACCCGCCTGGGCGCGCAGGGCGGCATGCCCACCTTGTCCGAGCTGGACGATTTTCTTGCCCGACAGGCCTGAATGATGAAAAAAAACGGAATCCTCAATGCCCCGCTGTCGCGGGTGATCGCCGAACTGGGCCATACCGATTACATCGTGATCGCTGACTGCGGCCTGCCTATTCCGCCTGGCGTCGAGCGCATCGACCTGGCTCTCAAGCCGGGCCTGCCTGCGTTTCTGGACACACTGGAGCTGGTACTGGCCGACATGCAGGTCGAGCGGGCGGTTTTTGCCAATGAAATCAGCCAGCACAATCCGGTCATCGAGCATGCCGCCACATCCATGCTGGATGGCAAGCCCATCGGGCATGTGCCGCACGCCGAATTCAAACAGCTCAGCCGCGGTGCCCGGGCCGTCGTCCGGACCGGCGAAGCATCACCGTATGCAAACGTGATCCTGTACTCCGGCGTGATCTTCTGAGGAGCCTGAGTGGACACGCTTGTTGAAATGCAGGGGATCTGCAAGTCGTTCGGACCGGTATCGGTCCTGCGCGACGTGTCGTTCTGCCTCAAGGCCGGAGAAATCCACGCCCTGATGGGAGAGAACGGTGCCGGCAAATCCACCCTGATGAAAGTCCTGACCGGCATCTATCCGTCAGATGCCGGAGAGATCCGGGTGCAGGGCCGGAGTGTCGACATCCGCGGCCCCAAACACGCAGAAATGCTGGGCATTGCCATCATTCACCAGGAACTCAACCTGATTCCCGAACTGAGTGTGGCCGACAACATGTTCCTCGGGCGCGAGCTGACCATCGGCCGCACCGGCATCCTGCGCCACCGCGAAATGCGCCGGCGGACCCGGGAATACCTCGCACGCCTGAACGTGCTGGACATCGACCCGGACTGCGAAGCCGGCAGCCTGTCGATCGGGCAGCAGCAAATGGTGGAAATCGCCCGCGCACTGTCACTGGATGCCCGGGTGCTGATCATGGACGAGCCGACAGCCGCCCTCACCGAGCGTGAAATCGAAGCCCTGTTCCGGCTGATACGCGAATTGCGGGCCGCCGGAGTCGGCATCGTGTATGTCTCGCACCGCATGGAAGAAATCTTTGCCCTGTGCGACCAGATTTCCGTGCTACGCGACGGCAACTTCGTCGGGACTTCCCGGATTGCCGAAACCGATCTGGACGAAGTGGTCCAGATGATGGTCGGCCGTGAAATCGGCGAGCGCTTTCCCAAGAGGACGACCCGGCCGGGCGAGGAACGCCTGCGGGTGGAAAACCTGGCCGACAGCCGTGCCATCATCAAGGACATCGGCTTCAGCGTGCGGGCCGGAGAAGTGCTGGGCATTGCCGGCCTGATGGGCTCGGGACGGACGGAAATCGTCAAGACCCTGTTCGGACTCGAGAAAAAAGCGAGTGGCCGGGTGTTCCTGAACGGCAAGCCGCTGACCATCAGCAAACCTGCCGACGCCATCAGCGCCGGCATTGGCTTCGTCACCGAAGACCGCAAGCATGAAGGTCTGGTGCTGGGGCTGTCGGTACGGGAAAACATGACCCTGACCCATTTGCAGGGCTTTTCGCGTGCCGGCGTGATCGTTTCCGGGCGCGAGCGCGGGTTTGTCGACGGTATGATCGGCCGCCTGAAAATCCGTACCCGCGACTGCGACCTTGAAGTCAAGTCGCTGTCCGGCGGCAACCAGCAAAAAGTGGTGCTGGCCAAATGGCTGGCCATCAAGCCGCGCGTGCTGATCCTGGACGAGCCGACCCGCGGCGTCGACATCGGCGGCAAGGCCGAGATCTATCACATCATCAACCAACTCGCCTGTGACGGCGTGGCCGTCATCATGATTTCCTCGGAACTGCCGGAGGTGCTGTCGATGTCCGACCGCATCCTCGTCATGCATGAGGGCCGGATTGCGGCTGAAGTGGATGCAGCCACCGCAACCCAGGAATCCATCATGCACGCTGCCACCGGAGGATGCTAAGTGCTCACCGAACACAACAAGAACGTATTGCAAAAACTGGCGCCGCTGATTGCGCTGGTCCTGATCAGCATTGTGCTGACTTTCCTGTCTCCGGACTTCCTGACGCTCAACAACATCCTGAACGTCATGCGCCAGGTTTCGATCAACGCCCTGATCGCCTTTGGCATGACCTTCGTGATCCTGACCGGGGGCATTGACCTGTCGGTCGGCTCCATCCTGGCGCTTTCCAGCGTGCTGATTGCCGGCTGGATCACCGCCGGCATGGATCCGGTGCTGGCCACCCTGCTGGGCATCGGTGTCGGCGGCGTGATGGGGCTGATCAACGGCGTGGTGATCTACCAGGGGCGGGTCGCTCCGTTCATTGCCACGCTGGCGACCATGACCATTTTCCGCGGACTGGCACTGGTCGTGACCGATGGCCGTCCGGTCACCGGCTTGCACAGTGACTTTTTCTCCATGCTCGGCGGGGGATACGTGGCCTCGCTGGTCCCGGTGCCGGTGATATGGATGCTGGTGGCGTTTGCCGTGCTGTGGTTCGTGCTGCGCAAGACCACGTTCGGGCGCCATGTGTACGCCATTGGCGGCAATGAAGAAGCCAGCCTGATCTCCGGCGTGCGCGTCAGCCAGATCAAGCCCGCAGTCTATGCCCTGTCGGGTGCCCTGTCGGCCATGGCCGGGGTGATCCTGACCTCCCGCCTGAATTCGGCCCAGCCCAATGCCGGTTCCGGCTACGAGCTGGATGCCATCGCTGCCGTCGTGCTCGGCGGAACTTCGCTCGCCGGCGGCCGCGGCTGGATTGTCGGCACGCTGATCGGCGCCTTGCTGATCGGGGTGCTCAACAATGGCCTGAACCTGCTGGGTGTGTCGTCGTTCTACCAGCAGGTCATCAAGGGCGCAGTCATCCTGCTGGCAGTCCTGCTGGACCGCCGCCACAAGTAAGCGTGCGTTTTTTTCACCTGCCGGCGGGCTTGATCCCGCTCCTGCCGGTGGTTTTACTCCTGCACATGCCTAGGAAGAAGCAATGAGCAAACTGATGAAATCCCTGATGGCCGGCGCGTTGGTATTCGCGGTGGCGGCCTGCTCCAAGCAGGGTCCGGAAACCGCCCAGGCACCGGACGCCGGAACGGATGGCGGCAAGCCGGCCATTGGCCTGGCCGTTTCCACGCAGTCCAACCCGTTCTTTGTCACGCTCAAGAAGGGGGCAGAGGAAGAAGCCCAGAAGCAGGGGCTGACCCTGATTACGGTGGATGCCCAGGACGATCCGGCCAAGCAGATTGCCAGCATCGAAGACCTGATCCAGAAAAAGGTGAAAGTCATCCTGGTCAACCCGACCGATTCGGATGCCGTGGTGGGCGCAGTGAAGGCGGCCAACGCAGCCGGAATCCCGGTGGTGACGCTTGACCGCTCGGTCAACGGTGGCGAGGTAGCCAGCCATGTGGCCAGCGATAACGTCGCGGGCGGCAAGATGGCTGCGGAATACCTGCTGGAAAAGATTGGCAACCAGGGTGATGTGGTGGAGCTGGAAGGCATTCCGGGGGCCAGTGCAGCACGCGAGCGTGGCCAGGGCTTCCATGACGTGATCGACCAGGCCAAGGACGTGAAGGTTGTGGGTCGCCAGCCGGCGGACTTCGACCGTGCCAAGGGACTGTCGGTGATGGAAAACATCCTGCAAGCCAACAAGAACGTCAAGGGTGTGTTTGCCCACAATGACGAAATGGCGCTGGGTGCTGTTCAGGCTCTGGAAGCGGCCGGCATGAAGGACGTGACGGTGGTGGGCTTTGATGCGACGGATGATGCGGTCAATGCGGTCAAGGCCGGCAAGATGAGCGCCACAGTGGCACAAAAGCCGGAACTGATCGGCAAGACGGCAGTGGATGCCGCCAAAAAGATCATCGACGGTCAACCGGTGGACAAAGCCCTGCCGGTTCCGCTTGATCTGGTCAAGCAATGACAAACCGCTGAAAAGCAAAACCCGCAGCTCAGGCTGCGGGTTTTTTCATGCTGCCGCCAGTGTTTCAGTGTTTGGCGGTCTGACACGGATCTTCATGTGATTTGCGCATGAAGTAACGGACACAGTAGATCGGGACGATAAATGCAATTGCGATCACGATCAGGCTCATGATGCCGACTTCCGAACTGAGCAATTCTTTCCAGAGTTCCATCTACGTGCTCCTTAGCAATAGTCAAGAATCCGTAAAGGCATTGTCATTTCGATTGATGACGATTGGCTTGACGATAATCAAGCCAATCGTCATGAGACAATCTTGAAGCTGTTTAATTGCATTATTCCCACAAAATCAACAAGAAAAAAGGAGGCCAAAGCCTCCTTGTTGATTTTTTGTCCGGTCTGGATCAGGCAGCAAAACGCTCGGCAACCACGTTCCAGTCGACAAGCTTCCAGAAGTTTTCCAGATAGTTCGGGCGGCTGTTGCGATAGTCGATGTAATAGGCGTGTTCCCACACGTCACAGGTCAGCAACGGCGTTGCATCGGTTGTCAGCGGCGTGGCTGCATTGCTGGTGGAAACCAGATCCAGCGAGCCGTCGGCTTTCTTTACCAGCCAAGCCCAGCCAGAGCCGAAAGTGCCGGCAGCAACGGCGTTGAAGGCTTTCTTGAACTCTTCAAGGCTGCCCCACTTGGCGTCGATGGCACTGGCCAGGGCGCCAGACGGCAAACGCGCTTCGCCACTGGCATTCGGTGCAAACCCGAACCAGAAGAAGGTGTGGTTCCAGGTCTGGGCTGCGTTGTTGAACACACCGCCGCTGGACTGCTTGACGATGGTTTCAAGCGGGGCGTTTTCGAATTCGGTGCCCTTGATCAGGTTGTTGAGGTTGGTGATATAGGTCTGGTGATGCTTGCCGTAGTGGTATTCCAGCGTTTCACGCGACATGAACGGAACCAGTGCATCAAGGGCGTACGGCAGTTCGGGCAGTTTGTGTTCCATGTAAGGATTCCTCTCGTATGGTGATTGCATAAGGACTGCAAGACTCGCATTGCCTCGATATTTCAGCAGCCCGGCAAGGCGCAAGTTTATCGAATCTCAACGGGCATGCCAATTCCGAGTAATTTAGTCGGAATTCAGACCGCAACAGGATTTATTGCCGTTCTCCCAGCAGCCCGGCAAAGAGACCGCAGTACAGGATCTGCACCAGGTAAACAAAAACACCTCCGCGCTGGCTTCCGAAAAAATCCGGGACTCCGGCCAATGGCAGCAACACCATGCCGGTCAGCGTTCCCAGCAACAAGGCATACACCAGCGCCCGGGCATGAAGCGAACCGGGAACCAGCCGCTCGACGATCCAGACAAATCCCAGGGGCAGCACGACCAGCGCCAGAGCCAGATGCACCACGGTACCTGCCAGACTGGCCGGCGGCAGGCCCAGCAGACGGTTTACCAGCAGGGCAGGGCGGACGACATGCCCGATCACCAGCGGGGCTGCAAATCGCAAAAGCAGTTCCAGTACCAGTGTGGCCACAATGGCTCCGGCAATGCCGCGCCAGAATCGCGGCAAAGGGACAGAAGAAGAAACCTCAGAAGTCATGGCAGTGAGCGCTTTGCCTTGAAAGCCGTACAAGGATTTGGACAGGCAGGAGCATGGACAGGTTTGCCGTGCTTTTGCCGGGCACCACAGTGCCACCACTATAGGCAATCGACTGCATGTTGAAGCGTGCTTGTTGAAGGCGAAACACTATATGGCTTGCCTTTTCAGCGACATATCGAATACACCGGGCACACGTCTTTTCTCCGGAAAAAATGTCACTTGTAAACAAAACCGGATCAACCATACTGATCGCATTGTTGCTGGTCTTGAGTATGCATAATGGCTTTTTCGTAGCCGGCTGTTTTACTGGTTCATGGACTGGGCGGGACGACGTACGACTTGGGGGCGCTAGGCAAAACGCTGGAAGATGCCGGTTTTGTCACCCACTCTCCACTCCTGCCAGGGCATGGCAGCCTGCCCGCTGATTTGCTCAGGACTCACTGGCAGGACTGGGTTGAAGCCATCCGCCTCAGCTACCGCGAACTCAAGGCCAGGCATGGCGCAGTACATCTGGCCGGCGTGTGTCTGGGAGGACTGGTGGCACTCGAAGTCGCCCGGCTGGAGAAGCACGATGGCCTCCTGGCCCTCTATGCTCCTCCCATGTTTCTGGATGGCTGGAGCCTGCCGCGGCTGACCTGGGCGCGGCATATCGTCTACCGCATTCCCGGGCTAGCCCGGCGCATGCGTGTACCGGAAAACGAGCCGTTTGGCATCAAGAACCCTCGCTTGCGCAAGATCATCCAGCAGCGTTTCGAGCGCGGAGAAGGGTTCCACTACGCATATGTACCGCTGGCCTGTATTCGCGAAGTAGACCGCTTGCGTCGGCATCTCAGGCAAAGACTGGCTGAAATCTGCTGTCCGACACTGATCGTGCATGCAGATGAAGATGACATTACCAGCCCTCGCTCGGCACATTACCTGATGAGCCGGCTGGGTGGCTCGGTGGAGTTCATGCCGCTCACCGACAGCTACCACATGATCATGGTTGATAACGAACGCAATCAGGTGCTGGCACGCAGCCGGAGCTTTTTTGGTTCGAGCTGTGACCCGGTAATACCGGACCAGTCCTCCCCGAGAATACGGGTTGCTGCGTAAAGACCTCTGGTACGGCCGGCAGAAGAGAAGAATGACTCTCCGAACCGAGAACCGGGTGTTAGGTCATGCCTTGTCAGGCAGCAAGCACCGTCAAAACCAAGGCATCGCTCTCAACTCCTTCCCCTGCTGAAACGGTGTGCTACGACCGTGATGACCCATCCTCCGTCAGACAAACGATATGGGTTCTGTTTGTTGACTATAAACAAGGCTTCTTAATCAGTTTGTTTCTGAGTGCCTATACTCCTTGGCAGACCTGACGCACTTCATGTCCAAAATGGCACGAATGCGAACACCATTGGCATGACCGGCATCATCTTGAACAGAAAAGATTTTGCAGGCAGCCAATCATCACGCCTGGACAGTACGGACGCACTCCATTCAAAAGAAGTTACGGAAGCCACATGAACGAGGAGAGCAAGCCACAACGGCCATGGGCACTGGCCCTGGCTGCGATGGGCGTGGTGTACGGCGATATCGGCACCAGTCCGCTGTACGCCTTCAAGGCTGCATTTGCCGGGCATAACGGCTTTGTGCCAGACCAGTTGCACGTGCTGGCTGCCCTGTCGATGCTGTTCTGGTCCGTACTGATCATCATCTCGCTCAAGTACATGTTGCTGGTACTGCGCTTCGACAACAATGGCGAGGGCGGAGCACTGGCCTTGGCCGCGCGCGTCCAGCAACTGGCAGGCCGGCACCGCCATCTGGCCGCGCTGGGACTGGGCCTCGGAATCCTGGGCGCCACGCTGTTTTTCGGCGATGCGATGATCACACCCGCCATTTCGGTACTGTCTGCCATCGAAGGGCTGAGTGTGGCGGCCCCGGCCATGTCACCGTTCATCCTGCCATTGACCCTGCTGATCCTGGTCGGGCTGTTTTCCATCCAGCGCTTTGGCACAGGCCGGGTCGGCCGCCTGTTCGGACCGGTCATGCTGGTCTGGTTTGCGGTACTGGCCTTGCTGGGTGTCTGGAGCATCGCCCAGACCCCCGTAGTCCTGCTGGCCTTGAGCCCCACGTTTGCGCTGGCATTTGCCCTGGATTCACCCGGATCGGCTTTCGTACTGCTGTCCGCCGTATTTCTTGCCATGACCGGGGGAGAAGCCCTGTACGCCGACATGGGTCATTTCGGCCGCCGTCCCATCCGGCTGGCGTGGTTCAGCATGGTCTGGCCAGCATTGATGCTGAATTATTTCGGCCAGGGCGCATTCGTGCTGAGAACCCCCGCTGCGGTCAACCACCCGTTTTTTGAACTGGCCCCGGCCATGCTGCAATTGCCATTGGTCATTCTGGCGGCACTGGCTACTGTCATTGCTTCGCAAGCAACAATCGCCGGCGTGTTCTCCATGACGACCCAGGCAAGCCGTCTGGGATATTTGCCGCCGTTTGTCCTCAAATACACGTCAGCAACCGAGCGGGGGCAGATCTACCTGCCAGGCATCAACTGGTTGCTGATGGTTGCCGTCATGGCACTGGTTCTGGGATTCCGGTCTTCAGGCTCACTGGCCTCGGCCTACGGGATTGCCGTATCAGGTGCCATGAACCTGACCACGCTCATGTCGATGCTGCTGGTCCTGTTGCTGTTCCAGGGAGCCCGGCGTACATGGCTGCTGCTGGCACTGCTGGCGCTGTGGTCATACGAGTTGCTGTTCCTCGGCTCCAACCTGGGCAAGTTTTTCAGCGGCGGCTGGTTACCGCTTCTGGTTGCAGCACTGCTGTATGCACTGATGACCAGCTGGAAACGCGGAATGGATTCGATTGCCAACCAGCGCCGCACGGCTGCGCTGCCGTTGCAACGCTTTGTTGCCGATCCTCCAGACGTGATCCGTGTGCCGGGCACCGCCATTTACCTGAGTGGTCATTACGATACCTTGCCCGCCGTATTGCAGCAGAACCTCAAGCACTATCACTGCCTGCACCAGACACTGGTCATCCTGCATGTGGAAAGCCAGCCCATCCCCTTCGTAGCGGCTGACGAACACATCCGCATCGAACAACTTGCCGGGCGGTTCTGGCGAGTCCGCCTGCGCTACGGCTTCCGGGAAGAGCCGGACGTTCCTGCAAGCCTGATGCAAGACAAGGACATGCGAATTTTGCTGGAGGCCGGCGACGCCAGTTTCTTTCTGGGACGAGTGGCAGAAATGGAAAAACTGGCGGGCGTACCGATCTGGAGAAGAGCACTTTTCCATTGGCTGGCAAGACAAGGGCAGGGGCAAGCCGTGTTTTACCGCTTGCCGGCAGACAGGGTGGTCATTGTCGGCACACAGGCTGCCGTATGAAAACCAGCAGGCCAGGTTAAGTTTTGCGACAGGAATATTCGATTTTTCCTGATCAATTTCTTTACAATAAAATCCATTGTCATTTGATCTGCATCATTTCACATGCTGTCTTGATTGCGGATTTATCAGCCGGGTTGGTTACGATTTATCTTCCCCACTCCCGGTAATCCTGCCATGAAATCCAGCCTGAACTTTTCTTCGCTAAAGTCAAAAATAACGGCGTTGAACATAACGATCATCATCGTTTTGTCCGTATCGCTTGCCAGCTTTAGCATTCTTGAAACAAAAAAACTGATCCTGGAATCCCTCAGATCAGAATTTCAGGCAACCGTCCAGGAAAAACGGGATCTGATCGAACTGTTTCTGGCTGAAAAATCAAGCCAGTTGACTGCCATTCAATCCCTTCCGGCAGATTCAGGCTCCACGCTTGAGTTGCTGAAAACCCAGGCCCGGGCTGGCGGTTTTTTGGCCGCATTTCTGGTCTACCCTGACAAGCAACACCTCTTTTCAGACGGATGGGTCGCTCCGGCAGATTTTGATTTCAACTCCCGGCCATGGTATGCAAATGCTCTTAAAAATGATGAAGTAAACATCAGTGAACCGTATGTCATTGCCAGTACAGGAAAAACAGGCATCACTCTGTCAAAAGGCCTGAAGCTGTCAGGAGGGCGCTTTGTGCTGGGTGCAGACGTCAACCTGGATACCATGCTGGAGCGACTGAGCAAATCCACCATTCGCGGAGGCGGCATTGTCTACGTCCTGCGCAAAAACGGCGATGTTATTGCCCACCCGAACAAAAAACTCAAAAACATTACTGAATCATCATCAGTCCTGACACCAGAAAAAATCGACCAGATTTCCAAAGAAAAAGACCTGGTGGAAATCCAGCGGGATTCTGGAGAAACAGGCTACATATTCATGGAGCCCATTGCCGGAACCGACTGGGTTGTCGGTGTGTTTACTCCAAAAGATGTCATCCTGGCTCCGCTGTATGAAGAAACCCGCAATATTGCCATCATTGTCCTTATCATCGGAGCAATAGCGGTACTGGTCACCACTCTGGTATTGAAAAAAACCATGGTGGGTGTCTCCATGCTTAGAGACGCAATGAAAAACATTGCTTCTGGCGATGCAGACCTTACCCATCGTCTGGTCCTGAATGGAAAGGATGAAATTGCCGAAGTGGCGGGTTATTTCAACCATTTCATTGACGGACTCCAGAATCTGGTCAAGGACCTCAAGGAACAATCTGACCGGCTGGCTTCGGACATTCAGGTTGTAACTCAAAAAACCGGCGAACTATCTCTTGGCTCCACACAGATAAAAGACGCCTCGGCCTCCAATGCTGCGACGCTGGAGCAGATATCCGTCAGCATTTCCTCCATCTCCGATGGGGCGCATGAGACCGATGACAAGGTTCACGAAACCAGCAGTTGCCTTGACCGTTCCCTCAACGATGTCAACATGTTGCAGTCAAGCATCGACAATATTTCCAGTGTCATTCAGGACCTGGGGGAAATAGTCAACAAGCTGGAAAGCCAGTCCAGCGACATTTCCAAGATTACCGGCATCATTGGCGAAATTGCTGACCAGACCAATCTGCTGGCCTTGAATGCCTCGATCGAAGCTGCCCGGGCCGGTGAGCATGGTCGTGGCTTTGCCGTTGTTGCAGACGAGGTCAGAAAACTGGCGGAAAGAACCGTCAATGCCACGGTGGAAATCAACGAAACCATCCAGTCGGTCAGGGAGGGTACGACAAAGGCTTCTCGTGACATGGAAAAAACCATTGTGGCGGTTGATGATGGTCGTGACAGAACCGGAAAGATCAAGGAAAACATTGATTTCATTCATTCAACCATGAATGAGCTGGTCAGAAAGATGACCGAGGTTTCCTTGTCTACCAACGAGCAAAAGGATGCAGGATTGCTGATTGCCCAAAGCACGGAAGAAATTAACCGGCAAATCGAGCAGAATGACTTCTCCATCCAGGAAATCAATGTAAAGCTTTCTGCCAGCTATCAGGCCTGCGACCAGATAAAACGCAATTTCGACAAGTTCAAAGTCTGATTGCCAACAAAAAAGCAGACCGGCCATGTAAAAGTGGCCGGTTTTTATTTGCCGTTTAATGAGGCGGTATCGGTGAAAACTCACTGAGGCATGGTCTTGCGGTTCATCATTACGGCAAGCCCGTCATCCTGGTCCTTGCTGACCTCGCGGCCCTGCGCCAACAGGTGCGGTGATTTTTCCGGCAGCAAGTGATGCCACTCCCCTCCTGGAAGCCAACTTGTCCTGATCTGTCCGCCATCCTGTCCTGGACCATCCTGCTGGCAGGATCAGCCTTGCGTCATAATGGCTGCATCCATCCACACATGAGGTTTCTGCCATGTCTGCCGCCCTGATCGTGATTGACGTACAGCAGTCCTTCCGGCGTCGTCCGTTCTGGAGTGAGCAGGACTTGCCGGCATTCCGCGAACACCTGCTGGCGCTGATTGCTGGTTGCCGGCAACTGGGTGTGCCGGTCGTACATATCCTGCATGAAGGCAAGACCGGGCCGTTTGCGGCGGATTCCGGCCTGGTGCGGCTGATGGACTGGGTGCCTGCTGATGCCGATGCAACCTTTACGAAACACGTCCACAATGCCCTGACTGAAAGCGGTCTGCGCCCGTGGCTGGAGGCGCGCGGCATCCAGCAGCTGGTGCTGGCGGGCATCCGCACGGAGCAATGTTGCGAGACAACGGCCCGGGTGGCTGCCGACCTTGGCTACCAGGTGGATTTTGTCAGTGAAGCCATGCTGACCTTTGCCATGACCCATCCTCATTCCGGGCGCCATTACTCGGCGGCTGACCTGCGCGAAAGAACCGAGCTGGTACTGGCCGAACGGTTTGTCACCTTGCACTCGGTCGAAAGCAGTCTGGCCGCACTGGCTGCCACCCTCACCCCCCAGGAGGCCGGCCATGCCGCTGGCTGACCGTCTGGTGGCCCTGGCCATTGTGGCGGTATGGGGCTTCAACTTTGTCGTAATCAAATGGGGGGTGGCTGGTGTGCCACCATTTCTGCTCGGTGCACTGCGGTTTGCTGTGGCAGCGGCCATCGGCCTGTGGCTGGTCCGTCGTCCGCAGATCGCCTGGCGGGATCTGGCGGTCTACGGCCTGACTGTCGGATTCGGCCAGTTCGCCTTCCTGTTTTCTGCCATCAAGGCCGGCATGCCGGCGTCTCTGGCGTCCATCGTGTTGCAGAGCCAGGCCTTTTTTACCCTGTTGCTGGGTTTTGCCTGGCTGGGCGAGCGGTTTGGCCGTGCCCAGCTGGCCGGGCTGGCGACAGGCAGTGCCGGACTGTTCCTGATCGGGCTGAGCAGCGGCAACAGTCTGCCGGCTACCGGTTTCGGCCTGACCATGGCCGCAGCACTGTGCTGGGCCGTCTCCAACCTGGTCGTGCGCCGGATCGTGCGGCGTGGGGGCTCGCCGGACATGCTGGCACTGGTGGTGTATTCCAGTCTGGTACCCATCGTGCCGTTCTTGCTGATGTGGGCCTTGTTCGAGCAACCCGCGACGGACTGGAGTGCCGTGCTGACGCTCAAAAGTGCTGCCGCAGTGGGCTATCTGGCGCTGGTGGCCACCCTGTTCGGCTACAGCCAGTGGAGCCGCCTGCTGTCCCGGCACTCGGCGAATGTGGTCGCACCGTACAGCCTGCTGGTACCGTTTTTTGGCGTACTGTCTGCCAGCCTGTTTCTGGGAGAAACACTGGACGGTTTGCAGGTACTGGGCGGTGTCTTGCTGGTAGCCGGGCTGGCTACAGGCAGTCCGGTCATCCGCCGGCTGTTCTGGCGCGGGCAAAAAGCATGACCGGAATTTTCTTTGTCCTGACGCCGAACTATCTGGTGCTGGATCATGCCGGCATGGCCGAGGCCATGCGCATTGCCATTGATGAGGGCGCAGCCTTGTCCCTGCACACGGTCGGGCCGGTCGCAGACTGTATCAACTCACTGGGACTGGTCAGCCGGCTTGATCCTCTGCCTGCGCGGATTCCGGAACAGGCCATGCTGGTACTGGTGGGCACGATGGACGAGGATCGTGACTATTCAACGCCCGCCGCCTTGCAGGTAATCGACTGGCTGCGGCAGGTCACACGGGCGGATACCCAGATTACCTGCATTTGTTCTGGCGCATTGCTGGCTGCCAGGGCCGGGTTGCTGGACGGCCATCGCTGCACCACCCATCACCGGCTGACCGACCGGCTGGCCCGACTGGCGCCATTGGCCCGGGTCGAAGAAAACCGCATTTTTGTCGAAGACGGCCAGGTGGCCACCTCGGCGGGCATTACTGCCGGCATTGATCTGGCCCTGTGGCTGATCGAGTCGCTGGCCGGCAGCGTGGTGGCGGCCCGGGTGGCACGTCGCATGGTGATCTATGTCCGGCGCGACGGCAGTATGGCCCAGCAGTCTCCATGGATGGCTCACCGCAATCACCTGCACCCGGCCTTGCACAAGGCACAGGACCTGATTGCCGACAATCCGGCGCAGCGCTGGACGCTGGAGCAGCTGGCTGACCGCGTGCATGTCAGTGCGCGGCATCTGGCTCGGCTTTTTCGCATCCATGCCGGGACCAGCCTGGTGGAATACCGGCACAGCCTGCAGATCGGGATCGCCCGCGCCTGTCTGGCCCAGGGTGCCACGGTTGCCGAAGCGTCGGAAACCGCAGGTTTTGCATCGGCACGGGATTTCCGGCGGGTCTGGCAGCAGCGGGAAGAGGGAACCCCCGCATCAGTCCGGCAACGCTGAGCCTCCAGAGGCTCCGGTGGTATTTGCGTAACCAGACCGGGAAGTACCGTCAGCCCTGCCGCGTGATGACTGGTTGATGGTCTCTGTGAAACAGGACCGGGAGATACCATCAAATCCTCCCGGCTTTGAGCGAACCAGCCCGAACCACCACGTAAGCAAAAACCCCGTAAACACCAGGTTTGACGGGGCTTGGCAGGCTAATGCGAACTGCTACGAACTGTTGGATGGTGCCGGCGACCGGACTCGAACCGGTAAGCCTGTTGGCGGCAGATTTTAAGTCTGCTGTGTATACCAATTCCACCACGCCGGCAAAATACGGGAGCATTTCCGCATCACATGATGCGTTGAGAATGCTTCAGGACGGGCAGGGCGCGCATTGTAGCAAAAGACAGACCGCCCATGGGGACGAGTTGCCGGCTCAAGTGGCAACCCCGTGACCAGACCGGCAAGAGGTTCTAGAATCCATCCCCCGAAGCGGGCGCCACGCCCCAGCTGCCAGTGAAGTCTGCCATGTCCGAATACGATGATCTCCCCGCGCCATCCGATGCCGAGCCCCTGACCGGGCTGCGGGTACCGCCGCATTCTGCCGAGGCAGAACAGTCGGTGCTTGGTGGCCTGCTGCTCGACAATCACGCATGGGAAAAAATCGCCGACCTGATTGGCGAAGGGGATTTCTATCGCTACGACCACCGCCTGATCTGGCGGGCCATTGCCAAGCTGATCGACGGTGGCCGCCCGGCCGACGTGATTACCGTATCCGAACGGCTGGAAAGCACCAACGAACTCTCCGAAGTCGGCGGGCTGGCCTACCTCGCCACCCTGGCGCAGAACACGCCCAGTGCTGCCAACATCCGCCGCTATGGCGAAATCGTGCGCGAACGCTCGGTCATGCGGCAACTGGTGACGGTCGGCACCGAAATCGTCGAGTCGGCCTTTCATCCCATGGGCCGCGATGCGGCCCAGCTGCTGGACGAAGCCGAAGGCAAGGTGTTCAAGATCGCCGAAAGCACGGCCAAATCCGAACAGGGCTTTCTGGCCATGCCGGAAATCCTCGCCGAAGTGACGGACAAGATCGATCTTCTCTACAGCCGCGACAACCCGGATGAAGTCACCGGCGTACCCACCGGCTTTATTGATCTGGACGAAAAGACCTCCGGCCTGCAACCGGGCGACCTGATCATCGTCGCCGGCCGCCCGTCGATGGGCAAAACGGCGTTTTCGATGAACCTGGCCGAAAACGTCGCCATCCATACCGGACTGCCGGTTGCCGTGTTTTCCATGGAAATGCCGGCAGCCCAGCTGGCCACCCGTATGCTGGGTTCGGTCGGCCGCCTGGACCAGCACAAGCTGCGGACCGGCCGCTTCAACGACGACGACTGGGACCGGTTCGGCAAGGCTGTCGGGGTGCTGGCCGAAACCAAGATCCACATTGATGAAACGCCGGGCCTGACCGCGCTGGAACTGCGTGCACGCACCCGCCGGCTGGCCCGCCAGTACGGCGGCAAGCTCGGACTGGTCGTCATCGACTATTTGCAGCTGATGAGCGGCTCGGCGCATGCCACCCAGCAGAACCGTACGGCAGAAATCTCGGAAATCTCGCGCTCGCTCAAAAGCCTGGCGCGGGAACTCAGCGTTCCGGTCATTGCCCTGTCACAGCTCAACCGCTCGGTCGAACAGCGCCCCAACAAGCGCCCGATGATGTCCGACCTGCGCGAATCCGGCGCCATCGAGCAGGATGCCGACTTGATCATCTTCATGTACCGCGACGAGTACTACAACCCGGATTCCCCGGACAAGGGACTGGCCGAAGTCATTATCGGCAAGCACCGTAACGGGCCGACCGGCATTGTGCGCCTGACCTTCATGGGCCAGTTCTCGCGCTTTGAAAACGCTGCACCGGGGCAGGGCTGGGCAGCTGCCGAATAGACAAGGAAACCAGGCAATGGGCTACTTTCAACACCACGTATTTTTCTGTACCAACCAGCGTGAAGGCGGCAAGGACTGCTGCAACAACCGGGGTGCCTCGGAGCTGCTGGACTATGCCAAGGACCGGATCCGCGAACTGGGCCTGAAAGGCGCCGGTGGCGTGCGCGTGCAAAAAGCCGGCTGCCTCGACCGCTGTGATTACGGTCCGGTACTGGTCGTGTATCCGGACGAAACCTGGTACACCTACGTCGACCGCGACGATATCGACGAAATCATCAATGAACATCTCGTGCATGGCCGCCCGGTCGAACGGCTGCGCCTGCCGGAACAGGGCTGACCGCCATGCTGCTGTCTCCTCCCTCCATTACCGTTCCCGGCCCGGTCGGCGGACTGGATACGCTGGTGGTTTCGCCTGACGGCCCACCGCGCGGCGTGGCAGTGGTCTGCCATCCCAACCCGACCCAGGGCGGCACCCACGGCAACAAGGTGGTACAGACCTGCGCCAAGGCGCTGGCCAGCCGCGGCTACGTGGCGTACTGCCCCAATCTGCGCGGCGTCGGCAAAAGCGACGGTGAGCATGACTACGGTCACGGCGAAGTGGACGACGTGCTGGCCGTAGCCGGCTTTGCCCGGGCACAGTTTCCCGGCGTGCCGCTGATCCTGGCCGGCTTTTCATTCGGCGGATTTGTGGCAGCGCACGCCCGCCAGCGGACCGAAGCGGATGGCCTGATCCTGATGGGACCGGCCGTTGGTCGTTATCCCGTCCCCATGCCGGCCGAAGTCCCGGCCGACACACTGGTCATCCACGGCGAAGAGGACGAAGTGATCGCCCTCTCGACCGTACTGGACTGGGCCCGGCCGCAGTCGCTGCCTGTGGTGGTGTTTCCCGGCACCACTCATTTCTTCCACGGCAAACTGGTCCCGCTCGGGCGCCTGATCGCACGGCACGTGGGCTGATGACATGGTGGCGGGTGCCGGCGTGCTAGACTTCCGGCATCCGCGCAACATCGCGCTCCTCCTGCCTGATTCGCCATGCGACCAACCGATTCCCGCCTGTCTTATTCCCAGTCACAACTTGCAGACCTCTCCCGGCGCGTACTTGAACATGCCCGCGCCCAGGGGGCCACACACGCTGAAACCGAAATCAGCGAGGGCGTTGGCCAGAACGTCAGCGTGAGGCTGGGCGAAGTGGAGACGCTGGAGTACAACCGTGACAAGGGCATGGGCGTGACGGTGTATCTCGGCCAGAAAAAAGGCCACGCCGCCAGTTCGGACCTGAGCGACGATGCCCTGCGTGATACCGTCGCCGCTGCACTGGCGATTGCCGGGCATACGGCCAGTGACCCGGACGCCGGTCTGGCTGATCCGGCCTTGCAGGCCACGTCTTTCCCCGATCTGGACCTGTGCCACCCGTGGGCACTGTCGGTGGACGATGCCATCGAGCTGGCCCGCGAGACAGAAGCGGCTGCCCGTGCGGTCGATGCCCGCATCAACAATTCCGAAGGTGGCAGCGTTTCCAGCCACCTGTCGCAGTTCGTCTACGCCAACAGCCAGGGATTCTGCCAGGGCTATGCCTCGACCCGGCATTCATTGTCTGCGGCGGTCGTGGCCAGCGATGGTGAATCCATGCAACGTGATTACTGGTACAGCAGCGCCCGGCATCCGGAAGACCTGTTGCCGGCGACGGAAGTCGGCCGCATGGCCGGTGAACGGACCGTGCGCCGGCTGGGCGGCCGGCAGGCACCGACCGGTGTGTTTCCAGTGCTGTTTGATCCCATGATGGCTGCCGGCCTGATTGACCATTTCGTCTCGGCTGCCAGCGGCGGTGCGCTGTATCGCAAGGCCAGCTTCCTGGTCGACACTGCCGGTACGCAGGTTTTCAACCCGGTCATCACGCTGGAAGAGGATCCGTTCATTCTCCGCGGCATGGCTTCGGGCGCCTTTGACAACGAGGGCGTGGCCACCCGGGCACGTACCGTGGTAGAGCAGGGCGTGCTCACGGGATATTTCCTGTCGAGCTACAGCGCCCGCAAACTGGGACTGGCCAGCACCGGCAATGCCGGTGGCAGCCACAACCTGACACTGGCCAGCACCGGACAGTCCTTTGACGAGCTGGTCCGCATGGTCGGGTGCGGGCTCCTGGTGACCGAACTGCTGGGACACGGCGTGAATACCGTCACCGGCGACTATTCGCGGGGTGCGGCCGGTTTCTGGATCGAAAACGGCGAAATTGCCTATCCGGTCGAGGAAATCACGATCGCAGCCAATCTCAAGGACCTGTATCGCGGCATGATCGCCGTGGGCACAGACCGGCAGATCCGGGGCGGCAAGCGGACCGGCTCCGTGCTGGTCGAGCGCATGACCATTGCCGGTCAGTCCTGATGGCACGCCCCGCGTGGTGGGATGATGCCTGTGCCGGGCTGGCTGCCGCCGATCCGGTCATGGCGCGCCTGATTGCCAGTTGGCCGGATGCCGAGCTGGTCTCGCGGGGAGAGCCCTTTGAAACCCTGCTGCGGGCCATCGTTGGGCAGCAGATTTCGGTGCGGGCAGCCGATGCCGTCTGGAAACGCCTGAGCGCGGTCTTGTCCGGCCAGCCATCTCCGGAGCGGGTGCTGGCCTTGCCGGAAGATGTGCTGAGGTCAGCCGGGCTGTCCACCCGCAAGGTGCTGTATGCCCGGGATCTGGCCGAGTGTTTTACTGATGGCCGGGTCAATCCGGCAGCCCATGCCGGACTGGACGATGAGGCGCTGATTGCCGAACTGGTGGCCGTGCGCGGCATTGGCCGCTGGACGGCCGAAATGTATCTGATATTCAACCAGTTGCGCCCGGACGTCTGGCCTGTGGACGACATCGGCCTGCAACGGGCAATGGCCCGGCATTATGCGCTGGAAGACCAAAAAACATCCTTGGCCCAATTGCGTGTCATGGGTGAGCGTTTCGCGCCGTGGCGTACCGTAGCAACTTGGTATTTGTGGCGCAGCCTTGATCCTCAGACCGTACTGTACTGAGCAGATGATGGCTGCCTCAAACATCAGCATGTGTTAATTTACCAACCTCATTCTTTGACAGACTCATGGTGCATTCATTGTTTCAGCCTTCCCTGCGAACCGGTTTTCTCCTGATTGCACTGGCCTGCGCCGGCGCCATGGGTTTTGCACTGTTTGCCCAGTACTACATGGATCTGGAGCCGTGTCCGCTGTGCGTGTTCCAGCGTGTTGCCGTGATCATGACAGGGCTGCTGGCCCTGCTGGGAGCACTGTTGTCACCGCGTTCGGCCGGGGGCAGGGGACTGATGGCCAGCCTGACAGGTCTGGCTTCGCTTTCCGGCGCCGGTGTGGCGGCCTGGCAGGTACGCTTGCAGAACCTGCCGGCCGACCAGGTACCGGCATGCGGCCCGGGACTGGATTACATGCTGGAAACCATGCCGTTCACCGACATGCTGGCCAAGGTATTCAAGGGCAGTGGTGAATGTGCGGAAGTAAGCTGGACCTTGCTGGGCCTGTCGTTGCCGGCCTGGTCACTGGTGTTTTTGATCGGCATCACCGTGTTTGCTGCCTGGCTGGCACGGATGCCGCGTCGCTGATTGTTGTCACTGCCAGCCCGATGCGGGCTGGCGCCGAAGGAGTTGTTCATGTCGGCCCTTGCCTCCCTGCAACCGCGCTCACTTTGGGCGCATTTCCAGACCCTGTGCGATATTCCGCGTCCCTCCGGGCATGAAGCCGCATTGCGGACGCACCTGATTGAATGGGCGCAATCCCGCGGACTGGAAACGCGCACCGATACGGTCGGCAATCTGGTGATTGTCAAACCGGCTACGCCGGGCATGGAAAACCGGGAAACCGTAGTCCTGCAAGGACACCTGGACATGGTCGCCCAGCAGAATGCCGGCACGGGCCATGATTTCGAGCGGGACCCGATCCGGCTCATCGAGGCAGAAGAGGACGGCTGGATCAAGGCTGACGGAACCACGCTGGGTGCCGACAACGGCCTGGGTGTAGCCGCAGCGCTGGCCATTCTGGAAAGTGATGACATAGCGCATCCGGCCATCGAGGCACTTTTTACCATTGATGAAGAAGCTGGCATGACCGGTGCGCACGGTTTGTCGGCTGACATTCTGACCGGACGTCTGCTGCTGAATCTGGACACCGAAGACTGGGGCGAGTTTTACGTCGGCTGCGCCGGCGGCGTGGATGTGCGCCTGACCCGGCAGTTGACCCGGGAAATGCTGCCTGCCGGCTGGACAAGCGGCACGATCAGCCTGACCGGCCTCAAAGGAGGACACTCGGGCGTCGACATCCATCTGGAGCGTGGCAATGCCAACAAGCTGATGGCGCGCATTCTGGATGATCTGCTGTCGGTAACCGCGCTGCGGCTGGTATCGATGACCGGCGGAACACTCCGCAATGCCCTGCCGCGTGAGGCGTTTGCCGGCATCGCCTGCTCTCCGGAAAGCATGCCGGCAGTGCTGGACCGGCTGGAGTTCTGGCAGGCGCAACTGAATGACGAGCTGGCGGGAGCTGAAACCGGCATTGCTCTGGTATTCGCGCACACCAGCAGCGAGGATGCACTGGATGATGTATCGACCCGACAGGTCATCGATATCCTGAATGCTCTTCCCAACGGGGTAAACCGGCAGAGCCGGCAGGTGAGCGGTGTGGTGGAAACCTCGGATAACGTAGGCGTGGTGACGGTATCCGGCCAACAGCTGTCCGTATTGATGCTGGTGCGCTCGCTGCGTGATTCCGGCATGGATGCTCTGGTAGCCCAGATTGCCGCCATCGGCCGGCTGGCCGGCTGCCTAGTTGAAACTTCCGGCCGTTATCCGGGCTGGACTCCGGACCCGGCCTCGCCACTGTTGCAGCTGGGGCTGGAGGTATATCGCCGCAAATTCGGGCAGGAAGCTGCCGTCAAGGTGATTCATGCCGGACTGGAGTGCGGTTTGTTGGGAAGCAGGTATCCTGGCATGGACATGCTGTCGTTTGGCCCGACCATCCGCGGGGCGCACTCTCCGGATGAGCGCGTCGATGTCGCCACCGTGCAGCAGTTCTGGGAGCTGCTGAAAGCAATACTGTCAGCGACTCCGGAGCAGAAAGCGTAAGGGCCATCATCCGGACAAAAAATGCCTGGAATCCATGTCCGGATGCATTGACTCACAAAAGCATAACCGCTATAGTTTGCAACTCGGTTGGTTCTGCTTTGTAGTTTAAATGGAACTGACAAAATGCCGGTATAGCTCAGTTGGTAGAGCAGCGCATTCGTAATGCGAAGGTCGTAGGTTCGACTCCTATTACCGGCACCAGAACATGATTTAAAATCAACTAGTTACGTAGTGTTTGGCGTAAATATGGCGTAACCAGCACATACTGAACACACTAAAGCACTAGTGATAAAACCCCGGGCTACAGCTCGGGGTTTTTATTTTGCATGGCCATTGATCATCCTGTCACGCCATCCATTCGGACATAATCATTTCGGAATCATTTCTGCAGGGGATTCCGCAATGAAAGTCCTTGTTTTATTTGTGTCATGTACCCGAGAAATACTTGCTGGAATGACTTGTAACCAGCATGATTTCTGCATGAAATCATCTGCCACGCTCCTTGCTTGTCTACTGACTCTATGTGCTGCAGCCTCTGCTTCAGAGATCCAGTGCAAGGTTGTTGCTGTCGCAGATGGCGACACAGTGACGTGCCTTGCTGATAGTGCAGCCAGCATTGGCAGCAAAACAACATGCAGGCAGATGACCTCATGTGATGAAGCCAAACGCTATCTGGCAGCAGGCTTCACAAAGCTGGACCGTGATGGAGATGGCATCCCATGTGAGGCGTTGTGTCGTTAATCATTATCACAAGTAAAATTTTTAATCTGTAAATTTTAACAAATTGAAATGCAATGGAATATATCATATTTTTTTCGTGAATTTGGTGATTATTTGTTTAAGCTGACTTGGTATGGAGTTAATCCACTGGCACGACGAAAAAAACAACAGGGCGCGTTATTCTATTTGTTT
>RRZU011975673.1_pt1 | contig 27100 bp, 24 predicted proteins | sample 2165561 | NCBI WGS metagenome assembly RRZU01 (sample SAMN10456909, study PRJNA506462) | wastewater metagenome | isolation source: wastewater sludge | place: USA: Moscow, Idaho | reverse complement strand
CTTACAACTGACCATATAACTTCTCAAATGAAAGTTTTATCTGGAGGAGAGAATGCAAAAGTAAGACTTTGTAAGCTTATGAATAGAAATATTAATTTCCTTGTAATGGATGAGCCTACAAATCATTTGGATGTAGATGCCAAAGAAGAACTTAAAAAAGCCATAAGAGAATTTAAAGGGACTGTACTTCTTGTAAGCCATGAACCTGATTTTTATATGGATGTAGTAACTGATGTTTGGAATGTAGAAGATTGGACAACGAAAATAATATAACTTGAAGTTGCAATTTGTATGAAAAAGTTGTATAATTAATCTACAAATGAGTATAGTTCAATGTACGACAAGTCATTGTACAAAAAAAGAGTTAGGTGGCAAACTAACTCTTTTTTAATTTTTTGTATTATGATATAATTAAATTCTGTGGTTACTTACCTTGTGAAAGGGGGTGACTTGTCGTAATGAAAAGAATTATACTCATATTTGCCCTTTTTTTTCTACTGATTGAAAAGGTGTATTAAGTAACCACAGGGGTTAGTTGTTGCCACAGCTAGCCCTTTTTTAGTGGCTAAAAACAATTAAAACTTACTCAGGTTGCAATATTTTTCTATTTATTGTATAATTATTTACTAACTGAAGTTATGCACTCTGCCCATACGCCAATGGCGTATGGGCAGAGGCGAGAATACGGAGCATAGCCCCGTACTGTAACCACCCAAAGGTCCACGCCGTTGGCGTGGACCTTTGGGTGCGTAACTTAAGTTACTAATGAAAAAAGAAAGGTTAGTTTAATGAAAAAAATCATACTACTTGCAATAAATAGTAAATTTGTTCATACAAACCTTGCAATTAGATATATCAAAAAATATGTTGAAAAATATAGTCCTCTACAACTAGAAATTTTTGAGAAAACTATAAATAATCATATTGAAGATATAATAGGAGATATTTACAGGAAAAAACCTGAAATTCTTCTAATATCAAGTTATATTTGGAATGCAGAGTATTTGTATAAGTTTATTGTAGAAATAAAAAAGATAATGCCAAAACTTACTTTAGTTTTGGGAGGGCCTGAAGTTTCTTATAATGCAGAAGAACTGATGGAGAAGTATAGGGAAATAGATTATATTATAAAAGGTGAAGGAGAAAGAACGACTTTAGACTTTTTAACCAAAAATCCAGAAGATGTAAAGGGGCTTTATTATCGCCAAGGGGGAGAAATAAAATTTGGCGGAGATAGAGAAGCTATATGCAATCTAGATGAGATACCTTTTCCTTATGAAGTAGAAGAATTTTCTGAAAAGGGTAAAATATTTTATTATGAAAGTTCCAGAGGTTGTCCTTATTCTTGTTCCTACTGTATGTCATCTATTGATAAAAGTGTGAGGAATTTTTCCATAGAGAGAGTCAAAGAAGATTTGGCAATCTTTCTAAATAATGGAATAAGTTTGGTAAAGTTTGTTGATAGAACTTATAATTTGAGAAAAGAAAGATATATGGAAATTTGGAAATATCTTTTATCTGTTTATAAAGAAGGAACTACTTTTCATTTTGAAATTAGTGGAGATTTGTTTGATGAAGAAGTTATTGAATTTTTGCAAAAAGTACCTAAGGATTACTTTCAATTTGAAATTGGGGTTCAAACCATAAACCCTCAGACTATGGAAATAATTCATAGGAAAAGTAATTTGGAAAAACTAGCCAAAAATGTTTTGGCTATAAAAGATAATATACATTTGCATTTGGATCTTATTGCAGGACTTCCTGAAGAAGACTACAATACTTTTAAAAAATCTTTTGATTTTGTGTATAAGTTGAAACCAGAAATGATACAGCTTGGTTTTTTGAAAATACTAAAGGGTACTGAAATATCTGGTCAAATAGAAAAATATGATTACAAATATCTTTCTTATGCACCTTATGAAGTTCTTTCTAATAAGCATATTTCTTACGAAGAAATACTTAAATTAAAAGATTTAGAACATACTTTGGATATTTATTATAATTCAGAGAGGTTTAAGCATAGTTTAGACTTTGTTATAGAAAATTTTTATGAAAGTTCCTTTGATTTTTTTGAAGAAATAGCTACTTTTTATAGAAAAAAAGGAAATTTCGATATAGGTCACAAAACTTATGTATATTTTGATGAATTTTATGAGTTTTATAAAGAAAAAGAATATGAAAAACTAGATGAATTTCTAGATTATTTAAAATTTGATTATTTTCTTATGGAAAAGCCTAAAATGATACCAACTTGGCTTGTAAGAAAAGATAATAAAGATTTCTATAATGAAATCTTGAAAGCTAGAGGGGAAAAAAGCATTAGGGAACTTTATAAATCTACTGAATACGAAATGTTTGAATGGGACGTTAGAAACAGAGTAAAAAAACCAACGAAACTTTTATTCTGTTATGGAAAAGTATTGCAAGTGGAGGAAATAAAATGAAAAAAATGATATTAATGTTACTATTTGTTGTTAATTTGTTTGCTATAGAAGGATTAGAAGATACTTTTGGGTCTCTTTTAAAAATAGGCATAACTAGGTTTCAGGGAAAAGCAGTTAGTTTTAGGAATGAAACAGGTGCTTATAGTATAATAGCAGATGGGAAAGAGTTTATAAATGAAAAAGGGAATGTAGTAACATTTTATATTAGTAATGGAAAGATAGCTTACGAAAATAATATTTATCAAAATATTTCTTTAGAAAAAATTGACCCACAAGGTATTTTTTCTGTCAGCAAAGATGGGAAAACTTATGGAAGATACAGAGGTAATTTTGAACTAAAAATAGTTAGTGGTAATATAATGCCAATAAACAGAGTTTATGCAGAAGAATATCTATATTCAGTAGTGCCTTCTGAGATAGGGAATAACTTTCCAGATGAAGCTATAAAGGCACAGGCTGTTGCAGCTAGAACCTATCTGTATTTCAATTTAGGTGGAGCAAAATATTCTTATTGCGATATGCTGGATAATATAAGTTCACAAATGTATCTTGGTTATGACAGAGAAGTTGCCAAAATAAATAAATTAGTAAATGAGACTTTTAATGAAATTTTAGTGTATAACGGGAAAGTTATACATGCATTTTTTCACTCAACTAGTGGGGGGAAAACAGCATCTAACGAAAATGTGTGGCCTTCTGGAAAACCAATACCTTATTTGAGGTCTGTAGATGATAGCGAAAATGGAACTATATCACCAAGACATAGTTGGATTCTAGAGCTTACTAAAAATGAATTTAATAAATTAGCAGGTTTTGAAGTTGATAAAATTGATATTTTAGAAGTTGGTGAAGGACGAGTAAAATATTTAGAATTAGTAGGAAAAATCAAGAAAAAAATTACTGGAGAAGAATTGAGAAGAATTATAGGTGTGACCAAACTAAATTCGACATTGTTTACCCTAAGCGAAACAGAAGATAAATATATTTTTACTGGTAATGGATTTGGTCATGGTCTTGGAATGCCTCAGTACTCAGCTTATACTATGGCTGAAAAGGGAAAATCCTATATAGATATTCTTACTTATTATTATACAGGAGTAAAACTTACGAAAGTTAAGGAGTAAAGTTTGTATAAAAAAATTATTGAATTTATAGAAACAGAAGAATTGATACAAAAAAAAGATAAATTATTAATAGCTTTTTCTGGAGGGCCTGATTCTGTGGCACTAGCCAGATTGCTTATGGACATAAGAAAAGATTATAAGCTAGAGCTTGGTCTTTGTCATATAAACCATAATCTTAGAGGAAAAGAATCAGATGAAGATGAAGAATTTTGTAGAGAATTTTCTAAAAAACATAATTTAGAATTTTTTTCTTTGAAAGCTGATGTAGTAGCTTATGGAAAAAATAATAAGTTAGGACTGGAAGAGGCTGGAAGAGAAATACGTTATGAATTTTTAGAAAAAACAGCAGGAAATAATTTTTATAATAAAATTGCTTTAGCTCATAATCTAGATGACAATGTAGAAACTTTTCTTTTTAGACTAATGAGAGGAACAGGTCTTGAAGGTTTAAAAGGTATACCGGTTAAAAGAGATAATATAATTAGACCTTTGCTATTTATGAAAAAAGCCGAGATTTTATCTTATTTAGAGGAAATTAAGCAAGAATTTAGAATAGATAGTAGCAATAATGAAAATATTTATACTAGAAATAAAATTAGGCTAGAGCTAATTCCTTATATAGAAAAAGAATTTAATCCTAGGTTTAAAGATAATATAAATTCTTTAATTGAAAGTGTTAATGATATCAAACAAAATGATTTGATTTTTTCAAATTTGGAGGAATTTTTTAAGTACTCTAAAGAGAAACAAAAAAGTATTTTATATAAAATGCTTAAAGAAAAAAAACTTGAAATCAGCAGAGGAAAAATTGATGAAATATTAAAAGTAATTGAGAAAGATGGATATAAAGAAGTGTCTCTGGGGAATAATTTTATCTTAAAAAAAACCTATAATTCTATAGAAATTATAGAAAATAAAATTGAAATGGAAAATAAAGAAAAAGAAAAAATAGAATTAGATATTCCAAGTAAAATAGGGTATAATGGTTATAATATAGAAATTAAACTTGTAGAAGAGATTGAAAAGAATAAAAATTATTTTTATTTTGACTACGAGAAACTTAGTTTTCCTATATTTGTAAGAACAAAAGAAGAAGGGGATAAATTTCTTTCTAAGGGTATGGCTAGTCCTAAAAAACTTAAAAAATTTTTTATTGATGAAAAAATTGATAAAGATTTGAGAGACAGACTGCCTATAATACTAGCAAATAATGATATATTACTTGTTAGTAATTTACGAAAAAGTTCTATAGGAGAGTTAGATTCAAAGAGCAATAAAATTTTACTAATAAAAGTAGAGGAGGGAGTTTTCAGTGAACAACAAAAACTTAAATGAAGAAGAAAAAGATGAAAACTTAGAAAAAGAAAAACAAGAAAAAGAAAATAAATCTGAAAAACCAGAAGAAAAACCAGAAGACAAGAAAAAAGAGGTGAAAAAGATTCTTTTTTTACCAGACGAAGATGACGAAGACGAAGATGATGAAGAAGAAAAACCTAAACAAAAAAAACCAGGGAATAAAGTAACTATTAACTTTAAAAACATAGTACTTTTGATTTTTTTAATTGTTCTTGTTATATCACTACCAAATCTTTTTAATGCCAATGCACAAAAAAAATACACAGAGATTACTTATTCGCAATTTTTAAAAGAGGTAGAAAACGAGAAAATCTTAAAAATTGAAGAAAAAGAGGGCTTTGTTTATGGTACAAATAAAGAGACTGAAGAAAATCTAAAAGCAAAAATGATTACAAATAGAATTTCTGAAGATAAAGCTCTTATGACAGCTATAGATAAGCTTAAATTAGATGTTAAGTCACTAGAACCAGAAAAGATGCCTCTACTTTTAAGTATATTAGTGTCTTGGTTTCCAATGTTGCTTCTTATTTTCGTATGGTTCTTTATGATTAGCCGTATGAATAAAGGGAGTGGAGGTGGAGGCGGAGGACCTCAAATCTTCAATATGGGAAAATCAAAAACAAAAGATGGAGAAGATCAAAAACAAAAAATTACTTTCCAAGATGTAGCTGGAGCAGAAGAAGCAAAAGCAGAGCTTATGGAAATTGTGCAGTTTTTGAAAGATTCTAAAAAATTCCAAGAAATAGGTGCAAGAATACCTAAAGGTGTATTATTAAAAGGACAACCAGGAACAGGGAAAACTCTTATTGCAAAAGCTGTAGCAGGAGAAGCAGGAGTGCCATTCTTTAGTATGTCAGGGTCTGAGTTTGTGGAAATGTTTGTTGGGGTTGGAGCTTCAAGAGTTAGAGATTTATTCTCAAAAGCTCGTAAAGCAGCACCTTGTATTGTATTTATAGATGAGATAGATGCAGTGGGAAGAAAAAGAGGATCTGGTCAAGGGGGAGGAAATGATGAAAGAGAACAAACCCTTAACCAATTACTAGTTGAAATGGATGGATTTGGAAACGAAGAAACTATAATTGTTATAGCAGCAACCAATAGAGATGAAATCTTAGATAAAGCCCTTACTAGACCAGGAAGATTTGACAGGCAAGTTTCTGTAGATGCACCTGATATAAAAGGAAGAGAAGCTATATTAAAAGTGCATGCTAGAGGAAAAAAACTTGCAGAAGATGTAGATTTATTAAGAATAGCTAGGAAAATAGCAGGTTTTGTTGGAGCAGATATTGCAAATATGCTAAACGAAGCAGCAATACTTGCAGCTCGTGCTGGAAGAAAAATAATAACTATGGCTGATGTAGAAGAAGCATCAGAAAAAGTTGCCTATGGGCCTGCAAAAAAATCAAAAGTATTAAGTGATAAAGAGAAAAAACTTACAGCATACCATGAAGGTGGGCATGCTCTGGTAAATACTTTACTTGACCATACAATACCAGCTTATAAAGTAACAATTATACCTCGTGGAGGAGCTGGAGGATATCTTATGCAAGTACCAACAGAAGAGAGATCTTATAAAATGAAAAATGAATTTTTAGCAGATATAAGAGTAGCTTTTGGAGGAAGAGTAGCAGAGGAAATAATTCTAGGAGATGTTTCTACAGGAGCCTCTTCAGATATAGCTCACGCTACATCTATAGCAAATTATATGGTAACAAGAGTAGGGATGAGTGGAGCAGGACTAGTACAATATGATGCTACACAACCTGGAGATTATTATAAAAATCAAACTTTCTATAGTCAAGACACAGGAAAAGAACTTGATGAAGAAATCAGAAAAATTTTAGATGATGCATATGAAGATACTAAAAAGCTACTTATAGATAACATTGATAAACTTCATGATATAGCTAAAGCTCTTCTTGAAAGAGAAACTATTACAGGTGATGATTTGAATGAAATAGTTTTTGGTAAAAAAGTAGAAGCTGGAGAAAATGAAGAATCTAAAGCAGAAGAAATAAAAGAAGAAGAACATATGATTGATATCATAATAAATGATGAAGAAACGGTAGATAATTTAGAAAAATCAAATGAAGAATAAGTTTAAAGCTGAAGAGTTTATTCTTCAGCTTTTTCTTTGAAAAAAGTGGTAAATATGATAGAATCTTTAGAGAAATTTTATGATAGGAGAAATAAGTGGAAGAAAAAATAGGATTTGATATTGTAGTGTTTTTTAAGTTGTTACTTTTTATTATTTTTATTAAGGAAATAAAAAATGGATTCTTTAATGGCTTTTGGAAAACTATAAAAGAAGTAATAAAGGATTTTAGATGGATTATAGCTTTTTATTTAGCCTTTGTATTTTTAATTATGCTTTATGTAGATGTAAAAGTTGTGAGTTTTTGGCAAACTAAAGCTTTTCAAATGAAAAGATTTTATTATCCTGGGATATTAGGAAATCTTTTGGGTAATGGAGAATATATTTATAGTTTTTTAACTGTAGTGATACTTGTAGCTAAGATTTTTGGTAAAGAAGAGATAAGAAAAAAGTTTAGTCTTGCAATGACAACGTCAATTATTTCTGGTATATTAAATTCTTTTATAAAAATTGTTGTTAGAAGAAATAGACCAGAAATATATGCTCCTGATTCTTTTGATTTTAGTCCTTATTCGTTATCTATTTTGGATAATATTGAAGCAACTAGAGATGGATATGCAATGCCTTCGGGGCATGCAACAGTTTCAGCAGCAGCTTTTATAACTCTAGGGATACTTACTAAAAATAAATGCTTAAAAGGACTTTATTTTACCTTACCACTAATAACAGCTTTTGGGAGGACTTACTTTTCTAAACATTGGGCCAGCGATGTAAGTGTATCAATACTTATAGGTATAATTTTTTCCCAAGTTGTATATAGACTATATAATGTTCATAAGGAGAGTATTTAATGAAGATGCCTACATGGGAATTTGATACAGTTTATTTTATGTATATACTGTTAGTTTTTATAGTAATTTATTTGGTTAAAAATCAATATTTAAAGAATTTTTTGGAAGGAAGTAAGAAAGAATTTAAAAGGAATAAAAATAAGATAATCATAGGTCTTGGTGTGATAATTTTGACGATAGTTTTTCTTGATAGAAGAGTAGCTATATATTTTTTAGAAAATAAGTGTGATTCCTTAGTTTACTTATCAGAATTTGGAAATCTAATTGGTCATGGTAAATATCTTGTAAGTATAATTTTAACTATAGGTATGATTTTTTTACTTTTAGAAAAAATTGAGCTATTAGAAGTTTTTTATATATCAATAAGTGCTTTTGTAATGACTAGTATAATAAACCCATTATTAAAAGCTATTATATATAGACAAAGACCTTATGAAACCTTTACAGAAAATTTATTTTTTTCTTATAAAAGAGCTTATGAAGAAGGTAGATTTTTTACAAATATGTATGATTCAACTTATTATTCTATGCCTTCAGGTCATACAATAGCAATAGCTTCTATATTTGCTGTTTACGGTTTTTATGTGAAAAACAAATTCTTGAAATTTGTGTATTTTGGAATTCCGCTTGTAACAGCCTTTGGAAGAGTTTATACTAACAAACACTGGTTAAGCGACACAATAGTAGCTTATTTGTTGGGGATATTTATAGCTGGGATAATATATAAAATTAATGAAAATAAACTTCTGGAGGATAAAAATGTATAAAATGTTAGCATTAGACTTAGACGACACCTTACTTAATGATAAAGGAGAAATATCTTTAAAAAATAGAGAATATATAATAAAAGCTCAAGAAAAGGGAGTTAAAATTGTTTTAGCTTCTGGAAGACCTACAGGAGCTATGACTAAATTTATTGACGAACTTAAGTTAAAAGAATATGAAGGATATATACTTTCTTTCAATGGTGGTGAAATCCTAAATTGTAAAACTATGGAAACTATATTTCAAAAGCCTTTAAGTATAGAAGAGATTCATAGTTTGTATGATGCATCAAAAAAACATGGTTGTTCAATAATTACATATTTAGGTAACGAGATTATTTCTAACAGTCAAGACGAATATATTGATGTAGAAGCAAGATTAACAGGAATGCCTCTTAATAAAGTTGAAAATTTTAAAGAAAAAGTAGATTTTTCTGGAGTTAAGTGCATAATGCTTCAAGAACCCTCATATTTAAAAAAAGTAGAAGAAAAAATGAAAGAGGAATTTTTAGATTTAAGTATATCGATTTCAAAACCATTTTTCTTAGAACTTACAGCAAAGGGAATAGATAAAGGCCATACTTTAGGATTTTTAGCTAATTCTCTGGGTATAGAGCAAAAAGAAGTTATAGCTTGTGGAAATGCTGAAAATGATTTATCAATGATAAAATATGCAGGATTAGGTGTTTGGGTAGCTAACACAGACAAAGAGCTTTATAAATATGGACATGCTATTGTTGCAAGTAACGAAGAAGACGGAGTTTCAGAACTTATAGAAAAATATATATTGTAAGCTTTACAAAGATTAGAAAGTGTGATAAAATAATATGAATCTTTTCTCGGTTGTAAAGTTTGCCATAACTTATTACTTAGATGAGATATTAACTTTTTAGGAGGAATACAAATGGCATTAAGAAACAAACAAGATATCGTTGCTGAGTTTGGTAAAAACCCACAAGATACAGGAGCAACAGAAGTTCAAGTTGCATTATTAACTGATAAAATCAATCACTTAACTGAACACATGAAAGTTCACAAAAAAGATTATCATTCAAGATTAGGTTTATTAAAAATGGTTGGTAGAAGAAGAAGACTTTTAGCTTATTACAAAAACAATAACTTAGAAGGATACAGAAGCTTAATCGAAAGATTAGGATTAAGAAAATAATTAAAAACGGCTTATGCCGTTTTTTTTATAATTATTAAGGAAAATACCTTTATTTTTTATATAAAAGATGTTATAATTTACTAAAATAGTTGTGTAATAGGAAAGTAGTAAGTGGTAAGTATTAAATAATTAATACTTGTCTCTTATTATTTCCCTTACGCTGCTAAATAAAATATGCAGGAGGATAAATGTTTAACGAAAAAGAAATAAGCATGGAACTTGGTGGAAGACCACTAAAAGTATCAACAGGTAAAATAGCTAGACAAGCTGGAGGTTCAGTAATTCTTGAATATGGAGAAACTGTACTTTTAGTAACAGCTACAAGAAGTAAAAATCCAAAAGCTGGAATAGATTTCTTCCCATTAATGGTTGATTATATTGAAAAATTTTATGCAGTAGGTAAAATGCCAGGTGGATTTATAAAAAGAGAATCTAGACCATCAGTAGAAGCTACACTAGTTGGTAGACTTGTAGATAGACCACTTAGACCACTTTTCCCAGAAGGATTCTATAATGATACTCATGTTGTAATTACAACTTTATCATATGATGGAATCAATTTACCAGAAACTATAGCAGCTACAGGGGCATCACTTGCTTTATCAATATCTGATATTCCATTTAACGGACCAGTTGCTGGAGTTATAGTTGGATATGTAAACGGTGAATATGTATTAAATCCTACAAAAGAAGCTCTTGAAGATTGCGATATATTCTTATCTATAGCTGGAACAAAAGATGCAATAACAATGGTAGAAGCAGGAGCAAAAGAAGTTTCTGAAGAAATTATGCTTGGAGCTATAGTATTTGGACATGATAGAATTAGAGAAATTTGTGCGTTCCAAGAAGCCTTTATAGAACTTGTTGGACCAAAAGAAAAATTTGCCTTTGAAGTAAAACAGCCTTTAGCAGAAGTAAAAGAATTTGTTGATGCAGAGGAAGCTAGAATTAAAGAAGCAGTTTTAACTATTGGAAAACAAGCTAGAGAAGAAGCACTTGAAGCAATAGAAGAAAAATTATTAGAAGAATTTACTGCTAAAACTTTAGAAGGAACTGAAGCTACTGAGCTTGAAAAAGAGTTATTAACTGAGTTTAAAAAATACTTTGAAGTAGTTTTAACTAAAGTAGTAAGAGAATCAATACTTTATAATAAACATAGAGTAGATGGAAGAACAACTAAAGAAATTAGACCTTTAGATGTAGAAATAGATGTATTACCAAGAACTCATGGTTCAGCATTATTTACAAGAGGAGAAACTCAAGCTTTAGTAATAGCTACTCTTGGAACAAAAGATGATGAGCAAATAGTTGATGGACTTGATGATGAAATTAAGAAAAAATTCTATCTTCATTATAACTTCCCTGCATACTCTGTAGGAGAAGCTGGATTTATGAGAGCACCTGGTAGAAGAGAACTTGGACATGGATCTCTTGCTGAAAGAGCATTAAAATATGTTATGCCAAGTGAAGAAGAGTTCCCATATACAGTAAGATTAGTTTCTGAAATTACTGAGTCAAATGGATCATCTTCTCAAGCTTCAGTTTGTGGAGGTTCATTAGCACTTATGGCTGCAGGAGTTCCAACAAAAGCACCAGTAGCAGGTATAGCTATGGGACTTATCAAAGAAGGAGATGATTTCGTAGTCCTAACAGATATTATGGGAATAGAAGATCACCTTGGGGATATGGATTTTAAAGTAGCAGGAACTAAAGAAGGAATTACAGCTTTACAAATGGATATAAAAATATCTGGAATTAGTAGAGAAGTTATGGATATAGCATTAAAACAAGCTCTTGAAGCTAGATTAGAAATACTTGAAAAAATGAACTCTGTAATTGAAGCTCCAAAAGCTGAAATTTCAAAATATGCACCGAGAATTCACACAATGACAATAGCTACAGATAAAATAGCTACTCTAATAGGACCAGCAGGGAAAAATATTAAAGCTATCATTGAAGAAACTGGAGCAAAAATTGATATAGAAGATACAGGAAAAGTAGCAATATTTACAAATGATGGAGATATGCTTGAAAAAACTATAAGACTAATAAATAACTTAGTTAAAGATGTTGAAATAGGGGCAGTATATTTAGGAAAAGTAACTAAAGTAATGAAATTTGGTGCTTTCATGGAAGTAATGCCAGGTAAAGAAGGTTTATTACATGTTTCTGAGATTGATACAAAAAGAGTAGAAAATGTAGAAGCTGTACTTAAAGAAGGAGATGAATTTGAAGTTAAAGTTATCTCTATAGAAAAAGGTAAAGTAAACTTATCTAGAAAAGTATTATTAGTTGCAGAACAAAACTAACTTTGAAATTTTAGAATGGGCAGTTAGGAAACTAACTGCTTTTTACTGTTAAAAGTATGAGGCTGTAGATTCTATAATGGTTTCATAATTAATGGGTCAAGCGTCACGCTTGCGCGGTGAAGCTGCGAAAGCTTCAAACTCAGTTTGATGTATATTTAGGAGAAAAAATGAAATTAGGTTTGATAAGTTTAGGTTGTAGTAAAAATTTAGTAGATAGTGAACATTTTTTAGGAATATTAATAAATAAAAGAGGCTTTCAATTTACTGAAAATCTTGAAGATGCAGATGTTATTATAGTAAATACTTGTGGTTTCATTGGGGACGCTAAACAAGAATCTATAGATACTATTTTAGAAGTTGCACAATATAAAGAACAGAATTTAAAAAAACTTATAGTTGCAGGCTGTCTTGCTCAAAGGTATGCAGAAGAACTTCTTGAGGAAATGCCTGAAGTAGATGCAATTATTGGAACAGGGGAAATTGATAAAATAGAATCTGTTATTGATGAAATCTTCTTAGAAAAAAGAGTTATAAGAAGTGATTCATTGGAGTTTTTGGCTAATGCAGAAACAGAAAGAGTAATAACTACCCATCCTCATACAGCTTATTTGAAAATTGCAGAAGGTTGTAATAGAAAATGTACTTATTGTATAATTCCTGAGCTTAGAGGAAGACTTAGAAGCCGTAGTGTAGAAGATATAATTGAAGAAGCTAAAAATCTTTCTGCTATGGGAGTTAGAGAGCTTAATCTTCTTGCTCAAGAAACCACAGAATATGGTATAGATAGATATGGAGAAAAGTATTTAGCTAAACTTTTGAAGGAACTTGTAAAAGTAGAAGGAATTAAATGGATTAGGTCTTATTATATGTTTCCAAATTCAGTAACTGATGAACTTATAGAAACTATTAGAGACGAAGAAAAGTTATGTAATTATTTTGATGTACCTATACAACACGTGGCAGCAAATGTTTTACAGAAAATGGGAAGAGCTAAAGATTTTACTCAAATTAGAAATCTTCTTTCTAAAATTAGAAAAGAAATACCAGATGCTTCCATAAGAACAACTGTTATAGTTGGATTCCCTGGGGAAACAGAAGAGGACTTTGAAGAGTTGAAAGAATTTGTGAAAGAATTTAGATTTGATTATGTAGGAGTATTCAAATATTCTAGAGAAGAAGACACAGTTGCTCATGATTTACCTAATCAAGTAGATGAAGATATAAAAGATAGAAGATATGCAGAATTATCAAATATTCAAAGTGAAGTAGTTGAAATTAAGAATAGAGAACTAATAGGAAAAGAATTAGAAGTAATGATTGATGGAGTTTCTACTGAATCTGAATATATGCTTGAAGGAAGAACTAGAGGGCAAGCTTTTGAAATAGACGGAAAAGTTCTAACAAATGATGGAACTGCTAAACCAGGAGAAATCGTCAAAGTATTAATTGAACAAAATTTTGAATATGATTTACTAGGGCCAATAATTGGAAATGAGGAAGAAAAATGAAAAGAATGAATATAGCAAACAAGTTAACTCTTTTAAGAATAATATTAATAGTTCCCTTTATAATCATTTTGTTGTGGGGAGCAAATAATTTTATGTACAGATTAATAGCTTTTGTTATATTTTCTGTTGCTTCTTTGACAGATTTTTTGGATGGATATTTAGCAAGAAAGTTTAACCTAATTACAAATTTTGGTAAACTGATGGATCCACTTGCAGATAAAATCTTAGTTTTATCATCACTTATGGTCTTTATACAACTTAATTATGTACCTGCTTGGATGGTTATAGTAATTATTACAAGAGATTTTCTTATAAATGGGATAAGATCCCTTGCTGCATCAAAAGGTAAGGTTATTGCAGCAGGAAATCTTGGTAAGATAAAAACAACAACTCAAATGATTGCAATACTTATAATAATTTTAATTGGAAAAAGTAGTTACAATTTTTATATAATGTTAGTTCCTGTATTCTTCACTCTTTGGTCTGCTTGGGACTATATAAAGGGTGGAAAAGAATATTTTTCAGAATAAAAGAAAGCTTAGCTTTCTTTTTTTAAAACTTTTTTTAGGAGGTAAAAATGAATATTGGATTTTTAGGTGCAGGAAATATGGGAGGTGCTTATATTAAAGCACTAAATAAAGAAGTTTTTTTTTATGAACCTAATAAAGATAGAGTAGAAGAATTAGAGAAAAACACTAAGGCTAAAAGTGTTGACACCTTAAAAGAACTTATAGATAAAAGTGATATTATAGTTTTGGGAATAAAGCCTCAAATACTTGATATAGTTTTAGAGGAATTAAGAAACTATGATTTAACTGGTAAAATAATAGTGACTATGGTTGTTGGAGTAAAAATAGCCCATTATATAAAGTATTTAGGAAATATAAAGCTAGTAAGAACTATGCCAAATACCCCAGCTCAGGTAGGAGAGGGAGTAACTGGAGTTAGTTTTAATGATTTGAATCAAATAGAAAAAATTAACGTTATGGAAATTTTAGAAAGTTGTGGACTAGTACTAGAAGTAGATGAAGAAAAATTAGATATAATAACAGCTATATCAGGAAGTGGACCTGCTTATGTATTTTTGCTTATAAATGCTCTTGCTGACGGGGGAGTAAGATTAGGTTTATCAAAGACAGAAGCTATAAAAGTTGCTAGTCAAACTTTTTTGGGAGCAGCTAAGATGGTTTTGGAAACAGGACTTCATCCAGAAGTTTTAAAAGATATGGTAACTTCTCCAGGAGGAACTACAGCACAAGGGTTATCAAAAATGGAAGAATATAGAATGAGAAGTGGAATGATTGAAACAGCAAAGGCTACTTATGATAAAGCTAAAGAATTGGGGAGGAAGGAATAATTATGATTATATCATTACTATTATTAATAATTAGAGTAATTGAGATATTGGTACTTATAAGAATAGTTTTATCTTGGATAATGCCAAATAGAAATGAATTTACTGATTTAGTTTATGGAATTACAGAACCTCTACTTGCACCTTTTAGATTTAAGATACCTTTAGGAGGAATGTATTTAGACATATCTCCTATAGTACTTTATTTTGTCTTAGGTCTTGCAAAAAGATTGATTTTTTATATTTTTTAGGACTGATTAAGAATTAGGCCTTTTTTTGTAATAAATCGGTTTATTTTAGCTATTTTTTTTAAAATTAAATATTATGAGATTGAATTTATAGGTGAAATTTAGAAATTATAACAATATATTTCAAAAAAGTGTATATTTTCTTGATATAATAAAAAAATAAAGGTAAAATTGATTAGACTAAATAAATAAGGAGGAACACAATGATTACAGTATTTTTTGCACTAGTGGTTTTTTTATTTGTTATTATTTTTATCGCTCAAGGAGTTGTTGTAGTTAGGCAAGCAGAGACGATGATTATAGAAAGGCTAGGGAAATACCATAGAACTCTAGAGAGTGGATTAAATTTCGTTATCCCTATAATTGACACACCTAAAGCAGTAAAATGGAGATATATAAGAAATGTTGGAGGAGAGTATCTACCTTATGTAAAAAATATAAACAGAATAGAACTTAGAGAATCGGTGTATGATTTCCCTAGACAAAACGTTATTACAAGTGATAATGTAACTATAGAGATAAATGCACTTTTATATTTTCAAATTACAAATCCTGAAAAATCTGTTTATGAAATTGAAAACTTGCCAGATGCTATAGAAAAATTAACACAAACTACTTTAAGAAATGTTATAGGAGGATTAACTCTTGACGAAACATTTGTTTCAAGAGATAGAGTAAATGATCAATTAAGATTAATTCTTGATGATGCTACAGATAAATGGGGAGTAAAAGTAAACAGAGTAGAACTCCAAGATATAGTACCTCCAAGAGAAATAAGAGAGTCAATGGAAAAACAAATGAAAGCAGAAAGAGACAAAAGAGCAAGTATACTTACAGCTGAAGGAGACAAACAAGCTAGAATACTAAATGCTGAAGGATATAGAGATGCTGAAATATCGAGAGCAGAAGGAGAAAAAAGGTCAAAAATTCTTGAAGCTGAAGGAGAAGCAGAAGCAAAATTGAAAATTGCAGAAGCAGAGGCAGAAGCTATCAAAAAAATTACTCAAGCATTAGGTGGAGATACTAATCCAGGGGCATATTTAATAGCTCTAAAATATATAGATGCCTTCAAAAATATTGCAACAAAAGAAGGAGATAAAACTGTATTTATGCCATTTGAAACAAGTTCAATATTAGGTTCTCTTGGAAGTATTAAAGAACTTTTTGTAGATAATAAAAAGTAAATACTCAGGCTTTATTACAAACCCCATAAAGACAATAAAAGTATTCTATTTAGGTAGAAATATCTGATATACAACAGGAATATAGTTAGAGATTCTTAAAAGTTTGGGCTCAGCTTTATGAAAGAAATAAAGTGGAAAGAAAGCAAAGAAAAAACTATTGAAAAACTATTGAAACTATGATAAAATTATTTTGAATTAAAAAATAAAGTAAAAAAAATAATGTACTCGTATAATTCTGTAATAAGGTCAGAAGTTTCTACAGGCTACCGTAAAAAGCCTCGCTATGAGTGAAAAAAGAAAAGTCTTATTTCACTTGTGTTCAAGAGATACATTGAAATCTGGCTTTTTTGTTTTTTTGCTAAATCATAGGAGGAAGAATGGAAAAAGTAGTAAAAGAAAAAGGTTTTTTAGAAAGATTTTTCAAACTGAAGGAGCATAATACTACAGTAAAGAGAGAATTTATTGGAGGATTGACAACATTTATAACTATGGCTTACATAATATTTGTTAATCCTAATGTACTAGGAGAAGCAGGAATGGACAAGGGAGCTCTTATTACTGTTACTTGTGTAGCTTCATTTATAGGGACAATTTTGGCTGGTTTATGGGTAAATGTACCTTTTGCAATGGCACCAGGTATGGGGCTTAATGCATTCTTTACATATACTTTGGTAATGGGGAAAGGTGCTACTTGGGAGCAAGCTTTAGGAGTAGTATTTTTTTCAGGAATAGTATTTTTAATACTAACTCTTGTTGGAGTTAGAGAAAAAATTGTTGATGCTATACCTCCATCATTAAGACTTGCAGTTTCTACAGGTATAGGTTTATTTATTACTTTCATAGGACTTCAAGGTATGGGTCTTGTAGTAGACAACCCTGCAACGCTAGTGAGTATGGGGCCATTAACTACACCAGTTATTCTAGGTTTAGTTGGGTTAATAACTATTACCGTGCTAGAAATTAAAAAAGTAAAAGGATCACTTTTAATAGGAATAATTACATCAACAGTTTTAGGAGTTATTTTTAATGTTGTAGAATTACCAAGTGCTATTATTTCTATGCCACCGTCAATGGCTCCAATAGCATTTAAACTTGATTTAGCAGGAGCTTTACAAATAGGATTTATAGGGGCAATTTTTTCATTTATGTTTGTTGACTTATTTGATTCAGTTGGAACTGTTATGGCTTGTGCTTATGAAGCCGGTATGGTAAAAGAAGATGGAAGAATAGAAAAAATTGGAAGACTTCTTGAAGCTGATGCTATAGCAACAGTTGCAGGAGCAGTTCTTGGAACGAGTACAACAACTACTTATGTTGAGTCTGCTTCAGGGATATCTTCAGGAGCAAGAACAGGGTTAGCTTCTGTATTTACAGCAATTTTATTCTTATTAGCATTATTATTTACACCAATCATAGGTATGGTTCCTGGTTTTGCAACAGCGCCAGCTCTAGTGGTTGTAGGAGTGTATATGTTTAAAAATGTTAAAGAAATAGATTTTTCTGATTTTGAGGTAGCAGTACCTAGTTTTATAACTATAGTTATAATGCCTCTTACATATAGTATATCAACAGGACTTAGCCTTGGATTTATGTCATATGTAATAGTTGCAATAGCTGCAGGAGATATTAAAAAAGTAAAACCAGCAATGTGGGTTATAGCAGTTTTATCTCTACTAAATCTTTTAGTTCATTAAAAATAGTACTCAAGGTATACACCCAAGGCCCACGTATTTTATATGGACCTTGGATGGCAAATTACAGAACCATCCCTAAATTCTTTAAAAAATGAATTTATCTATTGGTTATGCCTGAGTAGTAACAAAAATATTTAAATTTATTTCTTAATACAGCTTAATCTAATTTTTTTTAGATTAAGCTGTATTTTTTTATATTTCTCTTGCCTGTTAATTTAAAATTATATATACTAATATGAATGGCTTAGACAAGGAGGGTAAATGAGTAAAAAAGTATTACTAATTCTTTTACTGTTAATAATGATTTCATGTAATAAAACTAGTAAAACAGAAAGTAAATTTGATGTGGGAATAAAAAATCTTGAGGAAAATAGGTTTAAAGAAGCAGAAGAAGCATTTTTACAGGTTGAAAAATCAGTTAATAAAGAAGTGAATATCTATCTTTTAAGGTTATATGAAAAAACAGGGAATAAAGATAAAATTAAGGAAGTTTATGAGATTATTAAGAGTGATAAAGACTTAATTTTTACTGTAGCCTATGAATATTTATTTGGTAGTAAATATATAGCAAAGGATAATATTAAAGCGAGAGAGCTCTTTATGATTTTATCAAAAGAAAAGGATAAAATGGCAAACATAGCTTTAGGATATATTTATGAAAACGGTGAGGGAGTAGATATAAATTTAAAAAAATCTAAATCTTATTATGAAAAGAGTGAAATGAATGAATATTTAAATAATACAGTAGGAAGCAATTTTTTGTATTATATAATCGGGTTAAAATATGAAGTAGGATTTGAAACTCCTAAAAACCTTAATCTAGCAAAAGAAAATTATAAAAAGGCAATGGAAGAAGGGAATAGGGATGCTTATACTAGACTAGGTTATATACAAGTTTTTGAAAATAAAACAGAAAGACATCTGAAAAATGGCTTTTCCTATATGGAAAAAGCCCTACAAATGGGAGACAAGAATGCTTTACTTTCTCTAGGAGAAATATATCTTAGAGGTATTTCTGTTCCTAAAGATATAAATAAAGCAAAAGAATACTACAAAATGGGTATAGATGCAAAGATAAAAGAAGCCTATGGACTTTTAGCTCATATAGAACTTTTTAATAATCAATCTATAGTTATAGATTATAAACAAATCAAGGAATTAGCCCAAACTGGAAGCAAAATGGGTGATGGAAATTCTTCGAAAATAATGGGATATTTATATCAAAATGGTTTTGGCGTTAAAAAAAATGAAAGAAACGCTGAAAAATATTATTTGAAAGCTATTGAAGAAGGAGACTTATTAGATAATTTAGTATATTGGTATTTAGGTAATCTATATTTTTATGGAACTAAAAGAGTCCAAAATAATGCTAAAGCCTTAGAAAATTATTTAATAGCAGCTGAGCACTATGAAGCAAGTGCTTATGAAGTAGGGATAATTTATGAAAATGGTTACGGAGTTGACATAGACCTAGAGAAAGCTAAAGAGTATTATAAAAAAGCTAGCAACATGGTTCCAAAGGCTGAAGAAAGGTTAAAAGAACTAGAAGAAGCTAAAGAAGTGAAAGAAACAGAAGAGAATGAAGCAGAGAGTGATGAGTAAGGGAAATTTAAGGAGTTAAATAAAAATGAAGAGCTTAAGCTCTTCATTTTTTAACCTTTAACTGACCATTCTTGTAATTGAGCTAGAACATTTAGTAAAGCATAAACTATTATAAAAGGAAATAATGCAAATTTAGTAAAAATAATAATAGTTAGAGCAAGGGGCATTCTAAGTTTAGCTGGAACAAAGGTAAAAACTTTACCAGGACTTTTAAAAGTAATAAGGCTTACCATTAACATGGAAGAGATTACCAATAAAAAGAAAAACACATTTACATGAACAAATTCTCCAAAAATAGTATTTGAAAATATATAGTAAGTAACAATTATAGAAGCAGCACTAGGAATAGGCATACCTATAAAGTCTGCTTTTGTTTCACTAGCCTCAGTAATAATATTAAATTTAACAAGCCTTAGTACCCCACATAGTACAAATAAAAATGAAAAGGGCAAGGCTAATTCTTTTATTGGATGATAATCACGAAGTAGTGAGTAAGCAAGGATTCCTGGGGCAAGTCCAAAAGAGACTGCGTCGCAAAATGAATCCAATTCTTTACCAAATTCACTAAAGGCATTTAATTTTCTTGCAGTTTTTCCATCTAGTATATCACATATCATTGCAGCTAATATAAGCCAAGCAGCTCTATCATATTCAGATCTAAAACTCATAATAATACTAGCATAGCCTAAAAATAAATTCATAATAGTAATAGCATTAGGTACTAGGTATTTTTTTTCTATTTTTTTCTTTTCCATATCTATCCTCTCATTTTCAAAATGATTTTTAATAAATTAATAATGCCAAAAAGGCTAATGAATGCACCAATTATTTTATCAAAGATAAAAAAATGATGCAAAGTAAAAATTTTTTTAAGGTGTATAATCAACTCAGTTATAGTAAACCACAAGATATTACTTCCTAAAAAAATAAATAAAAGAATTTCTAAGGTATAGTAAAAATTATCAAATCCTAAGTGAATAGGGAAAAAGTGAAAAATCCCCATATAAACAAAGATAGCACCAGGATTTAATATACCAACTATAAATCCTGAAATTAAAGGGTGCAAGGAATTATCCTCTAGTTCATGTTCTTTTGTAAAAAAAAGTTTAAGTCCTATAAAAATAAAAATCGCACTTATGAAAATATTTAAATAAATATTGTCTCTTTTTATATACTGATTCAAATAATTTGAAGCAAGGAGTACTATAAAACCGTAGATTAAATCAGATAGAATAAAACCAATTGCAGATATATAACCGGTTTTTAAACCCTTTTTTACAGTTCTTTGTACGCAGAGAAGTCCACCAGGTCCTATAGGGAAGGTAACTAATAGGCCTATTAAAATTGCATAAAAATAGTTTATTATAATTAACGCCCCCTAATTTAATGCTTTAAGAGTTTACCACAAAAATTTAAAATTAACAAACAAAAAATTCTTAATTTTTTTTAAGAAAGACTACACTTTATTCTAAATTTACTATATAATTTCGTTAAAGTAAATAGTAAATAAAGAAAATTAGTGAGGACTTATAAATGAATAAAAAAGAATTTCTTGATTTTTTTAATCTAGATGACAAATTGGAAGCTTCAAAGATATATGAAAAATATAAACTAACAGATTATGGGCTTAGTACTTTTACAGAGTCCTTTTATCCTCCGTCAATTTGGGCAAAAATAATAAAAATGAAAAATACACTAAAAATAAACGTCGATACTTATGGAGGTTTTTCTCAAAGTGAAAGAAGAATAGTAATGTTTGAAGGGGAATATCCTACAGAACTACCTGTAAAATTTATGTGCGTAAAAAATCTTTCAAAGTTTAAAGAATTAGCTCATAAAGATTATTTAGGAGCAATAATGAGTTTAGGAATAAAAAGAGAAAAAATGGGAGATTTGATAGTAAAAGAAAATTGTTGCTATTTTCCTGTTTTTGAGGATGTAGCAAGGATTATAGAAAGAGACTTAGAAAGTGTAGGGCATAACCCAGTTGAAATTTTTTATGTAGAAGAACTGGTAGAAGAAGTTGATTTTGAAGAAATTACTATTGTTGTAAGCTCCCAGAGGCTAGATTCGATAGTAAGTGCCCTTACAAAATTATCCAGAGAAGAAGCTGTGAAACAAATAGAAAAAGGGGAAGTTTTTATAAATTACTCAGAAGAGAAAGAAAAGAGTTTAAAACTCAAAGAGGATGATATAATAAGTATTAGAAAATATGGGAAATATAAGTTTGATTCTCTAGCAGGTAATACAAAAAAAGATAAGTTACGAATAGTTATTAAAAAATTTATTTAAAAAAGTTGACATTAACTTGCAAATGATATATAATTAAATTCGTCATACTTCGACTGGAGTATTAGAGTCTTAATCGGCGTAAATGCTATGAACCGTGTCAGATCTGGAAGGAAGCAGCACTAAGTAGATTTTTTATGGGTGTGTTAAGGTGCTCTCTTACAAAGGTCGCTGTATGGCCTTTTAATTTTTTGGACTTTGGAGGAGAACATGGAGATATTTTTGATGGTACTAGGTATAGCTATAACAATATTTGCAATGCTTACTATTTACTATGGAAATAAAAAAATAGATGCGAGAGCAAAGGTACTTGAATCTTATGAAACAACATTACTTGAAATGAAAAAAATGATAGAAGATTTAGATAGTAAAGTTAAGCAAAGTTCAGGGGAAAAAATAAAAGAAATGAAAGAACTTATAAAAGAAGCTGACAGGAAAAATCTTATTTTGGATAATAAAATTAAAGAAGGCTATGGACTAAACGGTATTTTAGAAAGAAACTTTGAAAGAATTGGCCAAGTAGAAGTAGAGATACCAATTAGTTTTAATAAAGTTGATAGCAAAAAAAGTATTGAAATAAGTATAGAAGAGATAATAAAACTTTATAAAGAAGGAAAAAGTCTTAAAGAAATTTCTGAAATAACAGGAAAAACTTTGGAAGAAATAGCTGCCATGATAGGAATGTAGGAAAGCGAGTGCTTTCCTTTTTTTTGAGAATATATTGATTATCTAGCCCTATCATAACTTGAAAAACTATGTGCTATGTGATATAATACTTAAAAAGTGAGGTAAAAATGAGTTTATTAAATAATTTGAATGAATCCCAAAGAGAAGCTGGAAAAACAATAGATGGTCCACTACTAATATTAGCAGGAGCTGGAAGTGGTAAAACAAGAACAATTACTTATAGGATAGCCCATATGGTAAAGGAAAAAGGCATTTCTCCTTATCAAATACTTGCTGTAACTTTTACAAATAAAGCAGCTAAGGAAATGAGAGAAAGAGTTCATTCATTAATAGGCCAAGAGGCAGAAAAAATTGTAGTATCGACCTTTCACTCTTTTGGTATGAAATTTCTTAGAATGTATGCAAATGCTCTGGGTTACGATTCTAATTTCAACATTTATGATACTGATGATCAAAGCAGAGTAGTTAAGAATATACAAAAAGAGCTTGGGATAAAAAGTGAAGAAAGTCCTAAAAGACTAATCTCTTTAATTAGTAAATTGAAGGAAGATAGTGTTAGTCCAGAAGAATATGAAAAGACTGTGCCTAGTTTTTTAGAAAATTATAAAAACATTATTGAAATTTATAAAAGATATGATGGAGAACTTAAGAAAAATAATGCAATGGATTTTTCTGATTTACTTATAAATACAAATAGATTGTTGGATAATAAAGAAATTTTGGAAAAAGTTCAAGAAAGATATAAGTATATAATGGTAGATGAATATCAAGATACTAATAATATTCAATATCAAATAGTAAAAAAAATTGCCAGTAAATATCAAAATATTTGCGTTGTTGGAGATGAAGACCAAAGTATTTATGGTTTTAGAGGAGCAAATATTCAAAATATACTAGATTTTGAAAAAGATTATGCAAGGGCAAAGGTTGTAAAACTTGAGCAAAATTATCGTTCTACTTCAACTATACTTAAGGCAGCAAATAGCGTAATCAAAAGTAACAAAAGCTCCAAAGGTAAAAAACTTTGGACTATAAAAGAAGGTGGAGAACTTCTTAAATTATACATGGCTGAAGATGCTATTGATGAAGCTTATTTTATAACTCAAAAGATAATTGAAGGAGTTAGAGCAGGTAGAAAACATAGTGATTTCACAATATTATATAGAACTAATGCTCAAAGTAGAAGTTTTGAAGAAACTCTTAGAAGATTTAATATACCAAATAAAGTATTTGGTGGTATGCAATTTTACCAAAGAAAAGAAATTAAAGATATTATAGCGTATCTTAATGTTATAAATAATACAAAAGATAGTATCAGTCTTCAAAGAGTAATAAATGTTCCAAATAGAAAAATTGGAGATAGAACTATCGAAAAAATGGAAGAGTATGCAAGAGAGAATAAAATAACTCTTTTTGAAGCCATGGGAAATGCCGATAAATTAGAAAGAGTTAATAAAAACACTCTAGAGGCTTTAGCTGAATTTTCAAAGGCCATGATAGAGCTTGTAGAAATAGCTGGAGAAAGTACAGTTTCAGAAGTTTTTGAAGCTTTACTTGAAAAAACTAAATACATAGAAGCATTTCCAGAAGATGAAGCAAAAGAAAGAAGTCAAAATATTGACGAGCTTAGAAATGCAATATTAGAACTTGAAAAACAGTTTGAGTTTATGACTCTTGGAGAATACTTGCAAGAAACGTCTTTGGTAAGTGCCACTGATACTTTATCTGAGACAAGCGAATATGTTAAACTTATGACTATTCATAATTCTAAAGGTCTGGAATTTCCAGTAGTTTTCCTTACGGGACTTGAACAAGAGATTTTCCCTGGTTTTGCTGCTCTTACGGAAGAAAGTGTACTTGAAGAAGAGAGAAGACTTTGTTATGTAGCTATAACCAGAGCTGAAGAGGAGTTATATCTTACTCATGCTAAAGAAAGAATGGTTTATGGAAGAACTTCTTATATGAGACCACCATCTACTTTTTTGGAAGAAATTCCTAAAGAACTTGTAGAAGGAAGAAAAGTGGTAGAAGAAGAAAAGATTAAAAAAATAGAAAGTAAAGTAAAAACTAGTATAGAGAACTTCAATCCCTTTAAAACTAAGGCAAATATTGATTGTAATTATAGTGTTGGAGAAAAACTAGTTCATAAAAAGTTTGGAATAGGTATAGTTAAGGGAATAGAAGAAAAAGCAATTACAATTAAGTTTAGTGAAGGTGAGAAAAAAATACTACTAGCCATAGCAGATAAATTCTTGGAAAAGCTAAATTAGAAAGGACCCCCCAATGAAAAGAAGAACAATAGGAAAAAAGATAAAATATAAGGGGATAGGGCTCCATAAGGGGCAAGACATTACACTTAGGCTTATACCTTCAAAAGCTGGTGAAGGTATAGTTTTTAAAAGAGTAGATTTTGAAGAGGGCAAAAATATTATAAAGCTTCATAATGATAATGTTTTTGAGCTAACAAGAGGTACTAATCTTAAAAATGAATATGGAGCTATGGTATTTACTATAGAGCATTTTTTGTCTGCTCTATATGTACTAGGGATAACAGATTTATGCGTAGAACTTGATGGAAATGAGCTTCCTATAATTGATGGAAGTGCTTGCAAGTTTTTAGACCTAATAGAGCCTCATTTGGTAGACTTGGATGAAGACATAGAAGAACTGGTTATAAGAGAACCTATCTATGTGTCAAAGGGCGATAAATATGTAATAGGACTTCCTTATGACGGCTATAAAATTACTTATGCAATTAATTTTAATCATTCATTCTTAAAATCTCAGCTTCTTGAAGAAGAGATTACTTATGAAAATTATAAAAATAAAATATCAAAGGCAAGAACCTTTGGCTTTGATTATGAGCTTGAATACTTAAAAGCCAATAATTTGGCACTTGGGGGTTCTTTAGATAATGCAATAGTTATTACAAAAGACGGAGTTTTAAACCCCGGAGGTTTGCGATATGAAGATGAATTTGTTAGACACAAAATGTTAGACCTTATTGGAGATTTGAAAATATTGAATAAGCCTATAAGAGGCCATCTTGTAGCTGTAAAGGCAGGTCATGCTATAAATAATGACTTTGCCAAAGAATTAGAAAAACATAATAAAAGATAAAAAGGAGATAAATAAGAGATGTTAGATATTTTAGAAATTATGGAAAGAATTCCGCACAGATACCCATTTTTATTAGTAGACAGAGTAATAGATATTAATGAAGAGAAAACTAAAATAGTAGCTTATAAAAATGTTACTGTAAATGAGCAATTTTTTAACGGTCATTTTCCAGGACATCCTATAATGCCTGGAGTTTTAGTAATTGAAGGGCTTGCTCAAGCTCTTGGAGTACTTGTAATGGGAGATTTGAAAGATCAAGTTCCTTATTATGCTTCAATAGATAACTGTAAATTTAAAGCTCCAGTAAGACCAGGAGATAAACTTGTTTATGAAGTAGAAGTGGTAAAGATAAAAGGTAAAATGATTAAAGCATCAGGAGTTGCAAAAGTTGATGATAAAGTAGTAGCACAAGCAGATATCATGTGTGCAATAATGCCAAAATAGGAGGATTCAATGAGCAATATTCATACCACAGCAATTATTTATGAAGGTGCAGAACTTGCAGAAGATGTAGTAATTGGTCCTTATACAGTTATAGGGCCTCAAGTAAAAATAGGAAAAGGTACTGTAGTTGAATCTCATGTTGTAATTGAAGGAGAAACAATAATAGGAGAAGGAAATAAAATATATTCTTTTGCATCTATTGGAAAAGATTCTCAAGATTTAAAATATAAAGGTGAAGCTACAAAAACTATAATAGGAAATAATAACAAAATTAGAGAATTTGTGACTATACATAGAGGAACAACAGATAGATGGGAAACTAAAATAGGAAATAACTGTTTGTTAATGGCATATGTTCATGTGGCACATGATTGTATTATTGGTAATAATGTTATTTTGGCAAATAATGCAACTCTTGCAGGACATGTAGTTATGGAAGATTTTTCTTATGTTGGAGGACTTACTCCTGTTCACCAATTTTGTAAAATTGGAACTCATGCTTTTGTTGGTGGAGCCTCGTCAATAAATCAAGATATAGTTCCTTTTGTAATTGCTGAAGGTGCTAAAGGAGGCCCAAGAGCATTAAATTTAATAGGGTTAAAAAGAAAAGGTTTTTCTGACGAAACTTTAAAAAATTTAAAGGAAGCTTTTAGGCTAATATTCAGAAGTAACTTACTCCTAAAGGATGCAGTTGAAAAAGTAACTGAAGAATATGGTAATGATGAAAATGTAAAAATTATGCTTGAATTTATTAATAAAAGTGAAAGGGGTATAGCTAGATAGTGAAAAAGATTGGAATGATAACAGGTCATGGAAATTTTCCAAAAATCTTTTTAGAAAGAGCTAGAGAAAAGGGGAT
>RRZU013089732.1_pt1 | contig 27103 bp, 24 predicted proteins | sample 2165561 | NCBI WGS metagenome assembly RRZU01 (sample SAMN10456909, study PRJNA506462) | wastewater metagenome | isolation source: wastewater sludge | place: USA: Moscow, Idaho | reverse complement strand
CGACGATCTGCCGGAACAGGCGTTCTACATGGTTGGCTCCATCGACGAAGTGGTCGAGAAAGCTAAGAAACTGTAATTCAGGCAGGAGGCTCTATGGCTGAGATTACCTTCCACCTGGATGTGGTCAGTGCTGAAGGCATGTTGTTTTCCGGTCGTGTGGAATCCGTTCAGGTTTCCGGCGCGGAAGGGGAACTGGGGATCCGTCACGGTCATGCACCGTTACTGACTTCCATCAAGCCTGGTCTGGTGCGTCTGGTTAAACTGCATGGTGCTGAAGAGGTGATGTACATCTCCGGCGGTATGCTGGAAGTGCAACCAGAAGCTGCGACCGTGCTGGCGGACACCGTGATCCGTGCGACTGATTTGGATGAAGCGAAGGCACAGGCTGCCAAACGGGCTGCCGAGGAGAAAATCCACGGCAATCCGGGCGATGTGGACTATGCGACTGCAATCACCGAACTGGCGAAAGCAGTGGCGCAATTACGCGTCATCGAGATCACCCGCAAACGCTTCTGATTTGGCTTTACTGCCTTAATGAAAAAACGGCCTGTCTATACCAGACAGGCCGTTTTTTTATGTCCGATCAGCTGTTATCGCACGGATAAAAAAAGCCGTAATCGTCAGGATCACGGCTTTTTAATCAGAGGAAATTTAAGACTTCAGATCGTCCATGACTGCGCTGATTTTATGGATTGCGAGGTCAGCCCCTTCATGTTCATCTTCCTGTGACAGGCGCAGGCCTACGAATTTCTTCATGGTGCCATAAACCAGCAGGGCACCGGCTACCGCAATCACAATGCCCAGCAGTGTACCGAGTAGCTGTGAAAGGATGGATACACTACCGATACCGCCCAGTGCGGTACTGCCAAAGATACCGGCAGCGATGCCGCCCCAGGCACCACACAGACCGTGCAGCGGCCAGACCCCGAGTACGTCATCAATCTGCGGACGACGTTGCAGCATCGTGAACACGATAATGAAGATGGCACCGGCAACGCCACCGACCACTAACGCACCAATCGGGTGCATCACATCGGAACCGGCACAGACGGCAACCAGACCTGCCAGCGGGCCGTTATGGATAAAGCCGGGGTCATTTTTGCCCAGAAACATGGCGACCAGCGTACCGCCCACCATGGCCATCAATGAGTTCACGGCGACTAATCCGCTGATGCCGCTCAGTTTTTGTGCAGACATCACGTTAAAACCAAACCAGCCGACAATCAGGATCCAGGCACCCAGAGCCAGCATCGGAATATTGGATGGGGCAAAGCTGAAAATTTGTTTGCCGCGGATACGGCCGCGACGCATGCCCAGCAACGTCAGCGCGACCAGACCAATCCAGCCACCGACGGCGTGCACCACCACCGAACCGGCAAAGTCATGAAAGGGGGCACCGAACTGCGAGGTGAACCATTCCTGCACACCAAAACGGCCGTTCCAGGCAATCCCTTCAAACAGAGGATAAACCAGACCCACTATCAGGAAGGAACAGCACAGCATCGGGTAGAAGCGGGCGCGTTCAGCGATACCGCCACTCACGATCGCCGGAATTGCGGCTGCAAAAGTCAGCAGAAAGAAGAACTTAGTTAATTCCAGCCCATTCTGGCTCATCAGCGTGCCGGCACTGCTGAGGAAACTCTTGTCGTAAGCCAGAAAATAACCGATGAAAAAATAGGCCAGCGTTGAGACGCCGAAATCGGTAATGATTTTAACCAGTGCGTTAACCTGGTTTTTGTTACGTACAGTACCAAGCTCCAGAAAGGCGAAGCCGGCATGCATGGCCAGTACCATGACAGCACCCAGTAATAAAAACAGGGTATCCGCACCACTGGTCAGGGTTGCAATTGCATTTGTGGTTTCCACCAACATCTCCTCTGTAGATTCAAATACCGCCCCATTTCTGTGCTTTGGTGGTGGTAGTGTACTGAATTGAGTCTGTTTTTGACTCAAATTTGTGCTATTCCCCGTATTGGGGCGCTAAGAAGATTCACGAATTGTGCCAATATGATTAATCATAATAATTCGTGTTATAAAACAATAACTTCTGTGTGGATACTACGAATATAGTAGGTATATAGCTGAAAGAGTTAACCATTTTGGTGCTATTGCGCACAAAAATAAGGCAATTAAAGAATAAAACAGCATGAAAGAAAGGATTCATAGAGTACCCTGCTGTATGACAGCAGGGTATGACTATCAGGATAAACTCAGACGGTAATATTCTGCGGCTTTTTCAAACAGACGCTGGTGTTCCATGATAGAAGCCAGTGCCCGCTGATCTCTGGTCGTTGGCTGCAGCGCCACACTGCGTTCCAGGTAACCCTGAGCAGGTACATACTGTTCCTGATGGTAATAGATATGGCCCAGAGCCGACAGCAACGCCGGTGACTGCGGATGCTGTTTCAGCTGACGCAGCAGCAGTTGCAGCAACTGGGAGTAATCACTGAGTTTCAGTTCGGCGCAACGTTGCCATAAAGCCTCATCTGCCTGTTTGCGCAGCAAGGGTGCCAGTTGCTCAAATGCAGCCTGATAGTGCTGTTGCTGAATAAGGGTATCAATCAGGGCCAGTTTTAATTGCGGTGTATGGCGTACGACGCGGGGTTGCTGCTGCCAGAAGGCCAGCAGTACATCTTCGTTCTGCTCCTGCAGAATTTTGCTGAACCAGGCCTGATAACATTGTTGCTGTGCGGCCGCGAAATCATCGTCGCTCAGCAACTGTTGTTTCCGCAGTAATGGCAGTAGTTCCAGTTCTTCCTGCCATGCCTGCTGAGCCTGATAGATGCTGCGTAAGCGTTGCAGGATCTGCGGATGCTGAGGCCAGCGCTGACGCAGCTGTTCCAGTAATTCACGGCTTTGCTGCCATTCGCCCTGATCCTGCAGCAGACGAACCTGGGTCAGCTGGATGGCCAGCTGGGCCTGCGGATCCAGTTCACCGGCTTTCAGCAGATATTCATCGCGTTTCTGATAAGCGCCCTGTGCATGCGCCGCTTCGGCAGCAGAGAGATAATTCAGTAACGGCAGATCACTTTGTCCGGCACTGCGCAGCATCAGATGTTCTGCGCGCTGATATTCACCTTCCGCCAGTGCGGTCATGCCTTTCTGGGTCTGGCGCTGTGCTTTCAGATAGCGGCGGTTTTGCCACCAGCCACGAATACCACGACGAACACTGAACAGGCGGCTCAGTAATCCTTCGGTCAGCAGTAACAGAAAGTAAAAGACAAACGCAATAATCGCGGCGGTGATAACACTCATTTCAATGGTGTAGTCAGCAACCGCAATCATCACATAACCCTGATGATCAGCCAGCTGCGGGCCCACTAACAGGGCGGCAGCCAGAATCACCAGTAAGACTATCAGACGGATCATCCTGTTTCTCCTCAGCGGGCTGCCGGTGCGGTTTGCCAGCGCTCAGCGAGCGTTTTTTCCAGCAGTGGCTGCACAGCAAAGGTTTTCGGATAGTGGCCGGTGATATCGGCTTCCTGCAGCGTGGTCAGCTCTTTTTGCATGAACTGGGTGGCGCTGTCATCCGCTTCGTAGTAATCACTGAGCCAGCTTTGTGCTTTCTGCAGATGATTACGGAAATTAGCCTGTTCCTGGCGCAATAAACTCAGTTGTGCCAGTTGCAGCTGTAAGCGCAGATTTTCCTGCAGATAGGCAGACTGCTCCGGTGACAGCAATGCTTCCACCTGACTGCTCCGGCGGCGGATAGTCACAAAGTGTTCGGCAAACTGTTTGGCACTCTTTTCCAGATTGGTTTGCCAGTCGCTTAACTGATCGCTGACTTCATCGCTGATCGGGTCTTGTTCCAGTTTTGGCTCTAATCCTTTGATTTTCAGTTGATCGATATTATCCAGCAGGGTGCCTACCCGCAGAGACAGGCCTTCACGATCGACTTCCGGTGCGGATTTTACGGCGGCAATATCTTCGGCCAGCGCTTTACGCAGCGGGATCAGTGACGGGTCTGCGATAGCCTGTATGCGGCTATCGGCATCGGTCAGTAAAATACCGGCAGTAACGAGATCCTGCTCCAGCCAGAGTTTGCGTCCGGCCATGCGCACCAGATAACCGGCTTCGGCCAGCATCCAGTCGTTCGGTCGCTGATGTTCTTTTTCCAGCCATTTCTGTTCCAGTTCCCGCTGACGGCCATCCAGTTTCAGCTGTTGTTCACCTAAGCTGGCCAGTGATTCTTTCACCACTGGTTGTGCTTCCAGCAAATCCTGCAGGGCGGATTGTTCGCTGCGGGACTGTTGCAGTTCATCGTGCAGCGTTGCCAGTTCCTGTGCCGTTTGCCGTTGTTGCTGATAAACATAGATGCTGAAGCCGCCGATACCGGCCATCAGGATCAGCAACAAACCGATTGCTGTTTTTGAGGAGCTGTTACGCTTTACGGTGTGTGGTTTCGGCTCTTGTCCGGCTGGCGGCAGAGCGGATTCCTGGGCTTCACTCATCTGTTTCATCCTCTGAATTATTCTGATAATGCAGCCGCCACAGCCTGATGCTGTGCGCCGGACATAATCGTTATTTGTTTAAATCCTGAATGCCTGATCTCTTCCGCGATGCGTTCGCTGGCAACAAACCAGCGTAGTGCTGATAACCAATTTCCGGCGGTATCGGGTAACAGGATCAGTAATTGCCGAAATAATTCACTACTAGTGATGATAACACTGTCCACCGCGGCTGCCTGCCATTCCTGTAATAAACGGGCGCCGTCTGTTTGCAGATAGTGACGACGGTAACATTCAACACAGGAAACCTGCGCACCGCGGTGGCGTAAGGTTTCCGTCAGCAGTTCGCGGCCGCCGTTACCGCGCAGGATCACGATTTTCTTTCCGTTAACCGATTGCAGTGCGGGCTGCGCCAGCAAACCTTCGCTGCGGGCATCGGCAGGCGAGATGACGCGGAGCCCTTGTTGCTGCCATTCGGCTGCCGTCGCCGGGCCGACCGCCAGATAAGTCAGCGCTGGTGGCCACGGAATTTTTTGTTGCTGTAATTGCCGGCTGGCAAATTGTACGGCAGCGGCACTCACCGCGAGGGTGATCTCCGCCTGCTTCAGCAGGGCTGGTAATAAGGCTAATCCATTGCCTGGCTGGTAAGTCAGTAACGGGCAGACTACCGGTGTGTGGTCGTCACGCCGCAAATATGCCGCCAGTTCACCGGCGGCAGGCTGCGGACGCAGGATTAACGGTGTCATGCGCCATAAACCGCACGCAGAATATCATCAGCGCCCTGAGCCAGCAGTTGTTCGGCCAGTAGCTTACCCAGTTCTTCGGCCTGTTCTTTCGGACCGGAAATATCGCCATGAATGATCTGTTTGCCATCGACGGAACCAACCAGACCGCGCAGCCACAAATGATCGTTGTCCTGCATTTCTGCAAATGCGCCGATAGGGACCTGACAACCACCCTGCAGCGTGCGGTTCATGGCCCGTTCCGCCATCACACAGTAACGGGTGGTGGCATGTTCCAGTGGTGCCAGCAATGCCAACGTTTGGGTATCACCGAGACGGCATTCTATGCCGACCGCGCCCTGGCCATTCGCGGGCAGGCTGAGTTCGGGCGGTAACCGTGAGCGGATCCGTTCTGCTTTGTCCAGACGACGTAAACCGGCGGCAGCGAGGATGATGGCATCATAGTCACCGGCATCCAGTTTGGCTAAACGGGTATTCACATTGCCGCGCAGATCGCGGATCACCAGATCCGGACGCTGCGCCCGCAGCTGACACTGCCGGCGCAGGCTGGAGGTACCGACCACCGCACCTTCCGGTAGTTCATATACGCTGGCAAAGCGGGAACTGACAAACGCATCGTACGGATCATCACGCTCACAGATCACCGCCAGACCGAGCCCGTCAGGAAAATCAACCGGTACATCTTTCATGGAATGCACGGCAATATCCGCGCGGTTTTCCAGCATGGCTTGTTCTAACTCTTTGACAAACAAACCTTTACCGCCAATCTTGGCCAGCGGGGTATCGAGAATTTTGTCACCCTGCGTGCTCATCGGCACCAGCGTAACTTGTAATCCGGGATGATGAAGCTCAAGCTGTTGCTTAACGAAGTTGGCCTGCCACAGGGCCAGCGGGCTTTTTCGGGTAGCGATACGCAGTTCGGTCATAAGTGTCTGTACCAGCGGTTTTTACCGGATACTAACATGGTAGCAGATGGCGGTTGAACCCTGAGCGTTACATTGCACTATTCCGGGGAGGTTTACCGCGCTGTCAGCTGTGCTAACATGGGGAAATTACACCAGCCATTGCTGGCGAAGTGTCCGAATTTGATCAACTAAGGCCAAACGGTTGTTTAAACAGTTTGAGTTGCTGGTTGCCCGCTGTGATGCCATCAATCAGATCAAGATGGAACGGGCGCTGGAGGCAATGAACGAGGCGGGGCGGCGTATGCTCTCCATGCTGCCGGTTCTGCTGCATTATCATCATCCACACCTTCCGGGCTATGTTTCCGGTGAGGTGCCCTGTGGTATTGCCAATTTTCAGCCGGATGCGGCGCAACGCAAGTTTCTGTTTACCCAATGCGGTCATACGGCCGAACCTGAAGTGAATGAGTGTTGCCTGTCTGCGGTGTATACCATGGGCAGTACCTCGTCTATTGGCCAGAGTACGGTCTCCGATCTGGATATCTGGATTTGTCATGATCCGGCATTGTCTGCTGAGCGGCGGGCACTGCTGGAGCAAAAGTGTCAGTTCCTCTCCCGGCTGGCAGAACAGCACAGTGTGGAAATGAACTTTTTCCTGATCCCGGAAAATAAATTCCGCGTCGGTAACCAGGCTCAGGTCGGTCTGGATAACTGCGGCAGTGCGCAGCATCTGCTGTTGCTGGAAGAGTTTTACCGCAGTGCTACGCGGGTTGCCGGTAAGCGTCTGCTGTGGCCGTTGATTCCGGTCGAACGGGAAGATGAATATGATGCACTGGCCGCAGCGCTGTTCAGCACCGGGATGATTTCCGAAGATGACTGGCTCGATCTGGGCGGCGTTGGTCATATTCCGGCGGAAGAGTATTTCGGTTCGGCACTGTGGCTGCTGTACAAAGGGCTGGATTCGCCTTACAAGGCGGTATTGAAAATTCTGGTCATGGAAGCCTATTCCGCAGAGTTCCCGCACACCGATCTGTTAGCCGTACAGGCGAAACGCTGGTTCCAGCAGCATGATGAATTCGGTTTATCGCTGGATGCCTATTATCTGATGCTGGATAAGGTCACGGATTATCTGACCAAGCTGGGGGATACCAAACGGCTGGATCTGGCGCGGCGTTGTTTCTATTTAAAAATCTGTGACCCGCTAAGCCGCAATGTGCCACCGCAACATGGTCGCTGGCGACGGGATTTGCTGGTTAAACTGGTGCGGGACTGGGGCTGGGATCATGCAACGCTGCAGCATCTCGACAGCCATGATCAGTGGAAAGTCGAGCAGGTCAAAACGGCTTATGAAGAGCTGCTGAGCTCGCTGATGCAAAGTTACAGCAAGCTGATCCAGTTTGCGCGCCGCAACAACATCAGTGAATCCATCAACCCGGAAGATATCGGTATTCTGTCCCGTAAACTCTATACCGCGTTTGAGGCTCTGCCAGGTAAGGTGCAGCGCATTAACCTGAAGATTGCGCCTGATTTGCATGAGTCGGATTTAAGCCTGATCCAGGTGCCACCGGGACATCTGAACCGTCAGGGCTGGTATCTGTATAAATACTCGCTCAAACCGCACGATATTATCGGACGGGCACCGCTGGAATATAACGGCTATCTTTCCAAGCTGGTGGCCTGGGCCTATTTTAATGGTCTGATGGTCGCGAATACGCGGATCGATATCCGGCAGGCGGGCTCCGATATCACCCGAACCTGTCTGCATCAGTTCTGTCAGGATCTGGCCGATACCTTCCCGGTGGAATTGCCGCCGGCAAGTAATCTGGCGCTGAGCCGGCCGTGTGAAATCCGTCATCTGGGGATTTTCCTCAATCTGGAGCGTGATCCGACCGCCGACTGGCCGGAAGAGATGCCACCGGTGCTGGAACATGGCGAGGATATGCTCTGTTTCGGCGCGCGTCAGGAGTGCCTGATTGGTACGGTGGATCTGGTGTACCGGAATTCATGGAATGAAGTGCGTACGCTGCACTTTAACGGTCTGGATGCGGTCGTTGAGGCCCTGAGTACCATTTTAAGCAAGATGCATCAGGACGCTGCGGCACCGGATGCGATCGATGTGTTCTGCTACAGTCAGTATTACCGCGACGAGATCCGCCACCAGTTTACCGAACTGGTGAACTCCTGTATTTCGCTGCGTCTGGCGCTGGATAAACAGCGCATGGTGAAATTGCTGTCCGTGGGTGAGCACCGGTATGCGCTGTTTCTGGAACGCCGCGGAGTCTCCGTGCGTCAGCTCAGCAGTGCGATCGATTTTTACCGTCAGGTGTCGGATAACAAACTGGAACGTCAGACCGCGGAGCCGGATAACGGGCTGCATGTGCCGCCGATCGTCGATGCGTATGCCAGTGAAGGCCTGATCCAGTATTTCTTTGAAGATAACGACAACGGTTTTAACGTCTATATTCTGGACGAAAATAACAAAGTCGAAATTTATCACGAATATGCCGGCAGCAAAGAAGATCTGGTGCAGAATGTCAATCGCTATTACACCATGACGCATCAGCGTTTCGACTTCACCGAACAGGTGATCAATTTCAATTTACCGCAGTTTTATGAGCTGGTGCCCGGTTCAGATTCACTGCAGGTCACGCCATACCGCTCCGCGATGCGGGAGATGCCGCAACAGGCATCCGGCTAACATTACCGCTGTTTTTTGTCCTTTGTTCAAAAGTGTAAAGAATCGCAAATCAGGATGAGAAGTATACCTGAAGGACTATTATCGCCTCCGCATTACGTCACATGACTTACGAGGTTGTAAATGAGTATGGGTATCAAAAAAGTTCTGCTGAGCTTGGGTCTGAGTGCTGTTGTTTCTGCTTTCGGTGTATCAATGGCGAATGCCAGTCCGGCCCCGGCGGATGATGAAGCCAGACAGGAATGCCCTGAAGGCCAGAAATGTGATCGTCCGGCTCCGGATACTAAAAAAGCCCGGAAACAGGGTGAAGAACGGACTAACAACGCAGCACCGGAAGGCAGAGAGCATTCTGAAGCCATGAACAGAGCTGAAGGCGACGAAAGCGCGCCTGCGCCACGTGATGAGCAGAAACAGCCAAAAGATCCGAAGAAAAAACCACCAAAAGACGGCAAACCACCGAAAGCTGCGCCAGCCGAAGAGTGATCTGCATATAGCAAAACGGCTCCTGAGAGAGCCGTTTTTGTTGGTAGATTAATCTGTTTTCTTATCGACATGTCCGAGGTCACGTTCCGGCGCGATCTGATCGCGTACCCGCTGCTTCAGTGCTTTGACATCCGGGAAGCCGCCATCGGCTTTACGTTCCCAGATACAGACGCCATTCACCAGAATTTCAAAACGACCGCCGGTATCCGGGTGTAAATTGACGCTACCCAGTTCTTCACTGAAGGTGTGTAACAGCTCTTGTGCCATCCACCCGGCGCGCAGCATCCAGTTACACTGGCGGCAGTAGTAGATATCAACAACCGGTTTATCCATGATATTTAACCTAAGGTCACTTTTTCGCCGGACTGTTTACAGCAGGCGTCACTGAGTAATTCGATCAGCTCACGGCCACCGCGATTATCAATCCATTTGCCATCTTTCCAGTCGAAGTGATAGCCGTTTTCACGGGTCGCTACCCAGATCTGATGCAGCGGCTCCTGCTTGTTGATAATGATCTTGCTGCCGTTGACAAAAGTCAGCGTGACCACGCCGCTGTTGAGTTCACAATCAATGTCGGTATCGCAATTATCTATGGCTTGTTCGATAAACTGGTAGCGCCCTTCCACCAGCGCGTGAAATTCACTGTCTTTCATTCCGGCTTGTCCTATTTGCATTTACTGCGATGAGTGAGATTATAGTGGTCCAAATTACTGAATCGCACAAGATCATGAAAATGCGCACATACAGTGTGGGTTTAGCACTGTTACTGACCGGATTACTGAGTGGTTGTGGCCTGAAAGGGCCACTGTATATGCCACAGCAGCCACCGGCACAACAGCAGCCTGCCCAGCCGCAAGACCAGACTGACAACCACCAGACCCAATCATAAGGAAACGATGGAGCCATGGATTTTTTTTATTATCGCGAAGATGGCGAACTGCTGGCCGAACAATGTGCAGTCAGTGAGTTAGTCGCCCAATACGGCACCCCTTTGTATATCTATTCCCGTGCGACCATCGAACGTCACTGGAAAGCGTTTGATGCCGCTGCCGGTGATGTGCCGCACCTGATCTGTTACGCGGTAAAGGCCAATGGCAACCTCGCGATCCTGAACCTGCTGGCGCGTCTGGGTTCCGGTTTTGACATCGTTTCCGGCGGTGAGCTGGCGCGTGTTATTGCCGCCGGCGGGGATGCGAAGAAAGTCGTGTTCTCCGGTGTCGGTAAAACCGAAGAAGAAATGCGTTATGCATTGGGGCAGGACATTCTCTGCTTTAACGTGGAATCAGAGCCGGAACTGGAACGCCTGAATCAGGTGGCGGGTTCTATGGGGAAAGTGGCGCGGATTTCTATCCGTATCAACCCGGATATCGATGCCGGTACCCACCCGTATATCTCTACCGGTCTGAAACAGAACAAATTCGGTATTCCGATTGAACGCGCGCCGGAAGTGTACCGCTATGCGGCCAGCCTGCCGAACCTGCAGATCACCGGTGTTGACTGCCATATCGGTTCGCAGCTGACTGAAATCTCTCCGTTCCTTGAAGCAGTCGATAAACTGCTGGCCCTGATCGATGAATTATCGGCTGCCGGCATCAAAATTCATCATCTGGATGTGGGTGGTGGTCTGGGTGTGAATTACAACGACGAAACACCACCGCACCCGAGCGAATATGCACTGGCACTTAAACAGAAACTGCAGGATCGCGATCTGACGCTGATGTTTGAACCGGGCCGTGCGATTATGGCCAATGCCGGTATTCTGGCGACCAAAGTGGAATATCTGAAAGCGGGTGAAGATCGTCATTTTGCGATTGTCGATGCCGCGATGAACGACCTGATCCGTCCGTCACTGTACAGTGCCTGGATGAACATCATTCCGGTGAACCGTTCGCTGCCACGTGATGCGCATCACTACGATGTCGTGGGTCCGATTTGTGAAACCGGCGATTTCCTGGGTAAAGATCGCGAACTGGCGATTGCACCGGGTGATTATCTGGTAGTCCGTTCCGCCGGCGCGTATGGTTTCTCGATGGCGTCTAACTATAACGCCCGTTCCCGTGCCGCAGAAGTGCTGGTGGACGGTGAACAGCCGCATCTGGTGCGTGAGCGTGAACCGCTGGCATCGCTGTGGCAATTTGAACATCTGTTGCCGTAACAGGAGTCAGGCTGCATGTTGATCCAGTTTTCCAAAATGCACGGTCTGGGAAATGACTTTGTGGTGGTTGATGGCGTCACGCAGAAGGTGTTTTTTAATGCGGAAACGCTGAAACGCCTCGGTGATCGTCATTTTGGTATCGGTTTTGACCAGCTGCTGCTGGTCGAACCGCCGTATGATCCTGATCTCGACTTCCACTATCGTATTTTTAATGCCGATGGTTCGGAAGTGCAGCAGTGTGGTAACGGTGCGCGCTGTTTTGCCCGTTTTGTGCGTCTGAAAGGGCTGACCAACAAAGACCGTATTGCGGTCAGTACGGTCAGTGGCCGCATTGTGCTGCAACTGGAAGATAACGATCAGGTTACGGTCAACATGGGCGTACCGGAGTTTGAACCGGCCAAGATCCCGTTCCGGGCCCTGAAAGCCGAGAAGCTTTATCTGCTGCGCGTTGCCGAACAAACGGTGATGTGTGGAGTCGTGTCGATGGGGAACCCTCATTGCGTGATCGAGGTGCCGAGTGTGAAAGATGCTCCGGTTGAAACACTGGGACCGAAACTGGAGTCGTTTGACCGGTTCCCTGAGCGGATCAATGTCGGTTTCATGGAAGTGGTTTCTGCCAGTGAAATCAATCTGCGGGTGTATGAGCGTGGTGCCGGTGAAACACTGGCCTGCGGCACCGGCGCCTGTGCCGCCGTCGTGGTTGGTATTCAGCAGGAGAAACTCAAAGGCCGCGTGAAGGTGAATCTGCCCGGCGGTTCGCTGTATATCTCCTGGAATGGCCCTGGCAGCCCGGTTTACATGACCGGCCCGGCAGAGCATGTCTTCGACGGACAAATCGAATTATGAGTATCAACATGGGTGCACTGGAGTCGATGCTGGAAGAGAACCGCATAGCCGATTATCTGAAGCAACATCCGGATTTTTTCCTGCGGCATAAAGAGTTGCTGGAAGAGATAGCGGTGCCCCATGAACAGCGTGGTACGGTGTCGCTGTTTGATGTGAAACTGGAGCGGCAGCGCGAGCGTCTGCAGCAGCTGGAAGATGAACGGCAGGAGCTGCTGGCGAATGCCACCCGCAACGAGTTTATCTTCCGCGTCTATACCGATGTCTATCCGGCGCTGTTCGCCTGCACGTCAATGCGGCAGTTATGGAAGTGTCTGCATTCCACGTTTCGTGAACGGTTGCGGATCCCGGCCTGTGCGCTGTGGGTGAATCAGGCGCGGGTGAAAGCCAAGCGCTTTGATAAGCCCTATGAGATGGAATATCCGCTGTTTCAGCGCTTGTGTCTCTATCCGATGGCCGATCAGCTGGTCTATTTCGGCCGCGTCAATGATTGCGACCGGGAGCTGATTTTCGGGCAGGGCTCGCTGGTGCACTCGATGGCCCTGCTGCGGCTCGGGGAGTATGGCGAATGGGGCTTTCTGGCCTTTGGCCATGCTAATCCGCAGCATTATCAGCCGGGGATGGACAGCCTGCTGCTGGAGCAATTAGGCCGATTTGTTACGCTGTTGCTGCCGACACTGGCCCGTTCCTGTGAGTGAGCCACTGTTCTCTGTCTTACATACCTACCTGGAATACCTGCGCGTCGAGCGCCAGCTCAGTGCGCATACCCTCAGTAATTATCAGCGGCATCTGCAGGCGTTAATTGAATGGCTGCAGGAAAAGCAGATCCAGGACTGGGGTGAGCTGAATAACCCGCTGGTACGGCAATGGGCGCACACGCTGCGTAAACACAAAGACACTTCGCCGCGCACCATCAGCACCAAAATGTCGGCCTTGCGCAGCTTTGCTGACTGGCTGGTGATCCGCGGGATTCTGGCGGCGAATCCGGCGCGTGGCGTGGCACTGCCGAAACTCGGGCGGCCGCTGCCGAAAAATCTCGATGTCGATCAGGTACATCAGCTGCTGAATATCACTGATGAATCGGATCCGCTGGTGGTGCGTGACCGCGCCATCATGGAGCTGTTCTATTCCACCGGTATGCGTCTTTCTGAGCTGGTGGCGCTGGATCTGAATGATCTGGATATGACCAGTCGTCAGGTCAGAGTGATCGGCAAGGGTAACAAAGAGCGCATTCTGCCGGTTGGCCGGCTGGCACTGGAATGGCTGGAGAAGTGGCTCAGAACCAGAACCGCTTTTCTGCTCGAAGGGGAAACCGCCCTGTTTCTCAGCAGCCGCAAGCGGCGCATTACGGCCCGGATGGTGGAGATCCGCATTGAGCAGTGGGGGCAGAAACAGACGCTGAACAGTCATGTACATCCGCATAAACTGCGTCACAGCTTTGCCACACATATGCTGGAATCTTCCGGCGATCTGCGCGCGGTACAGGAGTTGCTGGGGCATGCCAATCTGGCGACCACGCAGATCTATACCCACCTCGATTTTCAGCATCTGGCTGCAGTGTATGACCAGACGCATCCCCGTTCCAAACGTAAAAAGCTCAAGCCGGAAGAGGAAGAGTGATTTCAGGCTGCTATCGTCAGTTTGACCCCCAGCGCTTTTAATACCTTAACCACGGTTTCGTATCGGGGATGAGCGCCCGGTGCGAACGTTTTATACAGACTTTCCCGACCGAGACCGGTTTGTACCGCGATCTGGCTCATGCCTCTGGCTTTGGCTACATCGCCTAAAGCCGTCAGAAATAGTGCCGGATCATCTTCCTCCAGAATGGCATTCAGATATTCGGCAATAGCCTCTTCGCTATCAAGATAATCTGCCGCATCGAAAGAAGACAGCGTGACTTTTTTCATGAAGATTTCTCCAGTTCAGCCCAGATCAGCTTTGCTTGTCTGATGTCTTTACTCTGCGTTGATTTATCACCGCCAGTGGTCAAAAATTTCTGTTTTAAGAAAGACGTTCATAATAAGTGTATCCTTAAAGATACATACTGCAAGTGTAAATAATCCCTTAATCGGCTTATGATGGCAGATATCTTCGGACCGCAAGACCTGTCAGGATCTCCTCAAGTTGCTGAAAAAATTCTCTCTCATGGTGCAGGGCACCACGTCCGATGCCGGTAAAAGCACGCTGGTGGCGGGGCTGTGCCGTCTGCTGAAACGACAGGGCTGGTCGGTGGCGCCGTTTAAATCGCAGAACATGGCGCTGAACAGTGCGGTGACAGCAGACGGTGGTGAGATTGGCCGCGCGCAGGCGGTACAGGCGCAGGCCTGCGGGATTGAGCCGACCGTGCACATGAACCCGGTGCTGCTGAAGCCAAATACCGATATCGGGGCGCAGGTGATCGTGCAGGGCAAGGCACTGGCGGATATGGACGCCTGCGCGTATCACGAATACAAACCCCGGGTGATGGGCGCGGTGATGGAATCATATCGTCACTTGCAGGCGCACTATCAGGCGGTGATCATCGAGGGCGCGGGGAGTCCGGCGGAGATCAATCTGCGCGATCGCGACATTGCCAATATGGGCTTTGCCGAAGAGGCAGATTGTCCGGTCATCATTATTGCCGACATCGACAAAGGCGGCGTGTTCGCGCATCTCTATGGCACGCTGGCGCTGCTTTCCGAGAGTGAACAGAACCGGGTGATCGGCTTTGTTATCAACCGCTTCCGTGGCGATATTACCCTGCTGCAAGGTGGCCTCGACTGGCTGGAACAGACCACCGGCAAGCCGGTGCTGGGCGTGCTGCCTTATCTGCATGGCCTGTATCTGGAACAGGAAGATGCCATTGCGGTGCAGCAAGGTGAGCGCGGTAAATTCCGCGTGGTGGTGCCCTGTTTCCCGCGCATCAGTAATCACACCGATTTTGATGTATTGCGGCTGCATCCGGATGTGGATCTCATCATGGTGCCGCCGAATCAGCCATTACCACCGGCGGATCTTATTATTCTGCCCGGCTCGAAGAGCGTGCAGGGTGATTTGCGCTTCCTTCGCGAACAGGGCTGGGATAACGCGATCAACCGTCACCTGCGTTTCGGCGGCAAGCTGATTGGTATCTGTGGCGGCTATCAGATGCTGGGCGACATGCTGCATGATCCGCTGGGCCTGGAAGGTGAGGCCGGCTCCATGCCGGGGCTCGGTTTATTGCCGATCAGTACCACGCTGGCGCCGGAAAAACAGCTGCGCCGGGTGACCGGTACCCTGACACTGGAGGGTGAAACAGTTCCTGTGATCGGGTATGAAATTCATGCCGGGGTGACAGAGATTCCCTCCGGGTATACGCAGCCTCTGCAGCTGAATGATGGTCAGCAGACGGCAGAGGATGGTTTTTGCTCCGCGGATAACCTGATTCTGGGCAGTTATCTGCACGGACTGTTCGATGAACCGGCCGCTTGTAATGCGTTGCTGCGCTGGGCCGGGCTCAGCATCGATACCGCGCCGGATATGCAACAACTGCGGGAAGACGGCATCAACCGGCTGGCAGATTGTCTGGCCGATCATCTGAATATGGACAAGCTTTTTAGCCTTCTGGAGCAGTGGGAATCTGACCGGACGCGTTAGTTCCAATCTGCTTTCTGCCGTGTTCATTCAGAACACGGCTTCTTCCATTGCTTAATTCCTTTCATTCTCAGTTTCTTTTTTCTGCACCGTGAATTTGTGATCCGGATGTGATTTTTTGATTGTTATACTTGTATGGTAGTTGTGTTAGATCTAGTGTGACATTGTTCGCTCAACTGATAGGCGTAGTGGTTCAACACAAGGTGAAAGCACAATGAAAATCGTAAATGCAGAAGTATTTGTAACCTGTCCCGGCCGTAATTTTGTTACCTTAAAAATTACTACTGATGAAGGGGTTTATGGTTTAGGCGATGCAACGCTGAATGGCCGCGAGTTATCTGTAGCCTCTTATCTGAAAGATCATCTTTGTCCGCAGCTGATTGGCCGTGATGCTCACCAGATCGAAGACATCTGGCAGTTTTTTTATAAAGGCGCTTACTGGCGCAGAGGTCCGGTTACCATGTCGGCTATCTCTGCCGTAGATATGGCGCTGTGGGATATCAAAGGCAAAGTAACCGGACTGCCGCTTTATCAATTGCTGGGCGGCGCATCCCGTTCTGGTGTCATGGTTTATTGCCATACCACAGGACATACTGTCGATGAAGTCATCGATGATTATGCCAAACACAAAGAGATGGGTTTCAAAGCAATTCGCGTGCAGAGTGCTGTTCCAGGCATGAAAACCTCGTATGGTGTGACGAAGGGCAAAGGCCTGGCCTATGAACCGGCAACCAAAGGTAACTGGCCGGAAGAACAGATCTGGTCAACCGAAAAATATCTGGATTTCATGCCGAAGGTGCTTGACCGTGTGCGTCAGGAATTTGGTTTTGATGAGCACCTTCTGCATGACATGCATCACCGTTTAACACCAATTGAAGCGGCGCGCTTTGGCAAGAGCGTGGAAGATTACCGTCTGTTCTGGATGGAAGATCCGACACCGGCTGAAAATCAGGAGTGTTTCCGTCTGATTCGTCAGCATACCGTGACGCCTATCGCGGTAGGTGAAGTCTTTAACAGCATCTGGGATTGCAAACAGCTGATTGAAGAACAGCTGATTGATTACATCAGAACAACCATTACCCATGCCGGCGGTGTCACTGGTATGCGCCGGATTGCTGATTTCGCCAGCCTGTATCAGGTTCGTACCGGTTCTCATGGCCCTTCTGATTTATCACCTGTCTGTATGGCTGCGGCACTTAACTTTGATCTCTGGGTTCCGAATTTCGGGGTTCAGGAATACATGGGTTATTCCGAACAGATGCTGGAGGTTTTCCCGCATAACTGGACGTTTGACAACGGTTATATGCATCCGGGCGATAAACCAGGTTTAGGTATCGAATTTGATGAAAAACTGGCGGCCAAATATCCTTACGACCCTGCTTACCTGCCGGTAGCGCGTCTTGAAGATGGCACACTCTGGAACTGGTAAGGAGAATTAAAATGAAAATCAAAAGTGTCGTAATTAAAGAGCCGGGTCAGCTGGTGATTGATGAACATGAGATTTCACAACCCTTGCCGGGTGAAGTACGGGTTAAAGTTCAGCTAGCCGGTATCTGTGGTTCGGATGTACATATTTACCGGGGGCATAACCCGTTTGCCAAATATCCGCGTGTTATCGGCCATGAATTCTTTGGTGTGGTGGATGCGGTCGGTGAGGGCGTTTCTGCAGATAAACTGGGCAAGCGTGTTTCCGTTGATCCGGTCATCAGTTGCGGTCACTGCTATCCTTGCCAGATTGGCAGACCGAATGTTTGTAAAGAACTGACAGTACTTGGTGTACACCGGGATGGTGGTTTCAGTGAGTCTGCTTGTGTGCCGGCCGGGAATGCCCACGAGATCGCCGATCATATTACTGATGAAATGGCAGTGATGATCGAACCGTTTACCATTGCTGCCAACATCTGTGAGCAGTTAAAACCAACCTCTCTGGATACAGCATTAGTGTATGGTGCCGGCCCGATGGGTTTGACGGTTATTCAGGCGCTGAAAAATGTTTATCAGGTAAAACAGGTCATTGTAGCCGATCGTATTCCGGAACGGTTAAGCATGGCAAAAGCATCTGGTGCGGATGTCCTGATTGATAATACTCATCAGCCATTGAAAGAGACATTATCAGGCAAAGGAATTTTGCCGACGCTGATTATTGATGCGGCTTGTCATCCGAGTATTCTGGATGAGGCCACCAGATTAATATCACCAGCAGGAAGAATAGGTATTATGGGTTTCTCATCGGAACCGTGTACCATTACTCAGCAGGCAATTACCAGCAAAGAATTAACTATTTTCAGCTCAAGATTAAATAGCAATAAATTTCCTTTGGTTATTTCATGGTTAAATAACCAAAAAATAAACCCTGACGCTTTAATTACTCATAAATTTTCAATTAATGAAGTGGAAACTGCATTAGCTGTATTTGAAAAAGACCAGAAAAACTGCTGTAAGGTTTTACTGGAAATAAGTAAGTAAGCGAATGTAACTAATTGCGGGGCAATCCCGAAATTTAAACCTTCTATATGAAATTAAAGTGAGGCATTTATGTCCAAAAACTATAAGTGGGTAATAGTTTTCTTGCTGTTTCTTGTTTACATGGTTAACTATTTAGATCGTGTAGCGTTATCGATCACAGTTCCGATGATCGAAAAGGATTTAGCATTAAGCCCTGAACAGTTCGGTGTTATATTCGGCAGTTTCTTTTTTGGTTATGCGATTTTTAACTTTATTGGCGGACTGGCTGTCGATAAGTTTGGTCCTAAACTGGTGCTTGGTGTTGCGGTAGGACTCTGGTCTGTTTTCTGTGGTTTAACCTCAATTGCTACAGGATTCATGTCACTATTAATTTTGCGTGTTTTATTCGGTATGGCAGAGGGTCCTATTTGTTCTTCTGCAAATAAAATGATTAATGGCTGGTTTCCAAATAAAGAAGCCGCCACCGCAATGGGTATTTTGAGTGCGGGATCCCCTTTGGGAGGCGCGGTAGCCGGTCCTATCGTTGGTTATCTTGCATTGGCTTTTGGCTGGCGCCTGGCTTTTGTGATTATCTGTGGTATCGGCCTGGTCTGGATGGGGATCTGGTTCTTTTCTGTAGCAAATACAGCGAAAGAGAAAGATCAAATCGCTCCGGCAGCAACTGTAAACCAGAAGGTTTCAACGCTTGATTTTGCTGATGAGGATGCAAAACTGGGTCTGATGCATTATCTGAAACAGCCGGTTATTCTGGTCACTGCGTTTGCTTTCTTCTGTTACAACTACATACTGTTCTTCTTCTTAAGCTGGTTCCCATCCTATCTGGTTCAGGCGCATGGCTTAAATATCAAAGAAATGAGCTTAACCACAATTATTCCATGGATTGTTGGCTTTGTTGGTCTGGCTATCGGTGGTTTTGTATCAGATAAAATTCTTCAGATAACAGGTAAAGTATTGTTATCAAGAAAAATTGTACTGGTAACTTGCTTATTGGCTGCTGCGATCTGTGTTGGTTTTGCCGGAACGGTATCCAGCGTTGTTCCTGCGGTTGCTTTAATGTCAGTCTCTATTTTCTTCCTGTACGTTACCGGATCTATTTATTGGGCAATTATTCAGGATGTTGTCCATAAAGCTAAGATTGGTAGTGTTAGTGGCTTTATTCACCTGATTGGTAGCATCTCCGGGATTATAGGTCCGATCATCACCGGATTTATTGTTCAGAATACTGGCAAATTTGATAGTGCTTTTGTATTGGCCGGGGTGGTTGCTGCGATTGGTGCTGTATTGGTGTTCACAGTCATTAAAGAAAAGAAAGATGAACCTGTATTAGTTAATGCAGTTTAATAGAGGTTAAAAATGAAAAAACTGAATGAAAAATTAGGGTTATTACCAGAAGAAATAATCAAACCTGAATATGACCGTAATAAATTAAAAACAAAGATTGTCCATATTGGTTTTGGTGCTTTTCATCGTGCTCATCAGGCAGTTTATGCGGATCAACTGGCAGAGCAACATAACAGCGACTGGGGATATTGTGAGATCAACCTGATTGGTGGTGAGAAGCAAATCAGTGATCTGCACGCTCAGGATAACCTGTATTGCGTTGCTGAAATGTCACCTACCGGCTGGAATACCCGGGTGGTCGGTGTTGTGAAGCAGGCTTTGCATGCTTATATGGACGGTCTGAATGCCGTAGTTGCAGAATTATGCAAAGAAGACGTTGCCATTGTTTCGCTGACCATTACCGAGAAAGGCTATTGTCATAATCCGGCAACCGGACATCTGAATCTGCAGCATCCGCTCATCGTGCATGATCTGGGTAATCCTGATGCACCGCAATCGGCTGTCGGGGTGATTGTTCTCGCTTTAAAACAGCGTAAAGACAAGGGGATGCGCGGAATCAGTGTGATGTCCTGCGATAACATGCCAGAGAATGGTCATGTGATGCGTCATGTCGTGCTTGAATATGCAGAACAGGTCGATGCTGAGCTGGCCAACTGGATAAAACAGCATGTGTCATTCCCTTCCACTATGGTGGACCGGATTGTGCCGGCAATGACAGCGGAATCATTCGGTAAAATCGATCAGCTGCTGGGCTTCCATGATCCGGTATCGATTGCCTGTGAACCATTCAGACAATGGGTGATTGAAGATAATTTTGTGGCCGGCCGGCCGGAATGGGAAAAGGTCGGTGCACAGCTGGTTAACAATGTACTGCCTTATGAAGAGATGAAACTGCGCATGCTGAATGGCAGTCACTCATTTTTGGCCTACCTGGGCTATTAGCCGGTTATCCTCACATCTGTGACTGTATGCAGGATAAATCATTTGCGTCTGCTGCACGTCTGCTGATGCTGGAAGAACAGGCCCCGACGCTGTCGGTTACTGATGTGGATTTGTCTGCCTATGCCGATTCACTGGTGCAGCGCTATGAAAATCCTGAACTGAAGCACCGGACATGGCAGATCGCGATGGATGGCAGTCAGAAACTGCCGCAGCGTATGCTGGATTCTATCCGCTGGCATATCAAACATGGCGACAGCTATGATTTTCTGGCATTAGGCGTCGCCGGCTGGATGCGTTATGTCAAAGGGGTGGATGAGAAAGGTGAGCCGATTGAAATCAGCGATCCAATCCGTGATGAAATCACCCAGGTGGCCGCCGCCAGTGCGGAAGGTGAGGCCCGCGTTCAGGCACTGTTGTCGATAAAATCGATTTTTGGTGAGGATTTGAAGGCAAATCAGAGCTTTGTAAACAAGGTCACAACAGCATATCTGACGCTTCTGGAAAAAGGTGCAAAAGCAGCGGTGAATGATTTAGTCATCCGTTACGCATAATCCCGTTAACAGGAAGGCACCCCACCTTCCTGTTAATTTTTCTGTTTTACTCATGCTAGTATGGTAGGAATGCTTTTCTACTGTATATCCCTATGAATGATAAATTAATCCTGAACAATGCTATTCCGGTGAACCAGCAGATTTATAAGGTGCTGCGTGCCTGTATTGTTGAATGCACAATTCAGCCCGGAACCTTGCTGTCTGAAAAAGAGATTTCCTCGCAATTTAATGTTTCCCGGCAACCGGTTCGGGAAGCGTTCATTAAACTGGCCGAGAACGGACTGGTCAGAATTCTGCCGCAACGGGGCACCTTTGTTTGCAAGATTTCAGAGAAGCGCGTCGCGGACGGCCGTTTCATTCGTGAGGCAATTGAGAGCAGCATTATCCGTAAAGCCGCAGAACAGGTGACGGATAAACAACTGCTGATGCTGGAACACAATCTGAAACGGCAGGCGCTGGCGGCCGAGAACAATCAGAGTGCCGAGTTTTTAATGCTGGACGATGAATTTCATCACCAGCTGACAGTGATTGCCGGCTGTGAACTGGCGTGGGAAACCATCGAAAATATCAAGGCGGTGATGGACCGGGTCCGTTATCTGACGCTCACCGAAGTTTCACCACCTAAAGAGCTGATTGTTCAGCATTACCGGATATTAGAGGCGCTGCAACAAAGAGATCCTGACGCAGCTGAAAAAGCAATCCAGCAACATCTGGAAGAGATGATTTATTCTGTGAAGCCGATAACTGAAAGTCACCAGGAGTGGTTTGAGGACCTATAATAAAACCCTCGTCAGCAGTGGAAACAACAACATGCAAACTAAATCCTGTCCGGCGCTGCTGGTCAGTGCGCCTTCCAGCCATAGCGGCAAAACCACGGTTACTGCCGCGCTGGCGCGTTACTGGACGCAACAGGGCAAGACGGTGCGGGTGTTTAAGACCGGACCGGACTTTTTAGATCCGATGCTGCTGGAGCAGGCCAGTAGCGTACCGGTACATCAGCTGGATTTGTGGATGATGGGCGAGGATAACTGCCGGCGTCGTCTGGCGGAAGCCGCACAGGATGCGGATCTGATCCTGATTGAAGGCGTGATGGGACTGTATGACGGCCATACCAGTTCAGCCGATATCGCCCGCCTGTTTGCTATTCCACTGTTGCTGGTCGTCGATGGTTCCGCGATGGCGCAGACCTTTGGCGCGCTGGTGTACGGACTGGCTAACTATCAGCCAGATCTGAAAGTCTTCGGCGTGGTGGCGAACCGCGTTAACAGTGCCGGACATGCGCGTTATCTGCAGCAAAGTCTGCCGGACGGCATCCATTTCTGCGGTTATATGCCATCAAATGACGCGATCACGCTGCCGGAGCGACATCTCGGATTAGTGCAGGCGGCGGAGTTGCCCGATCTGGATAAGCGTCTTGATCTGGCGGCAGAACAACTCGCCAGCCATGGCGCGCTGCTATTGCCGCCGGCGAGTGAATTCAGCTACCCGATCAGCAATAAGACGTGGAATGACGGATTAAACGGCGTCACGATTGCCGTGGCACACGATGCGGCATTCAGTTTCATTTACCGCGATAATCTGCAGTTATTGCAGCAGATGGGCGCACAATTACGCTTTTTCTCCCCAATTTCGGATCAAACGCTGCCGGATGCCGATGCGCTGTATCTGCCGGGTGGTTATCCGGAGCTGTATCTCGATCAGCTGGCGGATAATCAGAGCATGCTGCACGCCATCCGCGCACATGTGCAGGCGGATAAACCGACGGTGGCTGAATGCGGCGGTATGCTGTATCTGCTGAATGGTCTGACCAATATTGAAGGACACCGGCGTGATCTGCTGGGCGTGCTGCCCGGCGAAGCCTTGATGGAAAAGCGCCTGGCCGGGCTGGGTGTGCTGTCGGCACAGTTCCCGTTTGGTGAAGTGCGTGGTCACACCTTCCATTTTTCCAGCAGCCAGATCCGGGTTGCAGCGGAACGGGAAGCGCAGCATCCGGTGCATGGCAGTGCCGAACCGGTTTATCAGCAAGGCCGCCTGCTGGCCTCGTATGTGCACTGGTATTTGGGCGATCAGCCGGAAGCGTGCATGGCGTGGTTTAAGCCGTGACCAGCAGAATCTAATCAATAGCTAATTTAGCTGCTTGCTTCCACATAAATGATGGCATGGGCTGTTTGAGACGCCAGGTAATATTCATGGGTTGACTGCCTGTATGGGCGACATATTCAACCTCGCCAAAATTCACAAAGCCCATTGTTCTATCATGCTCATCCTTTGATTGCTCACGCACAAACAGAAAGATGCGTTTGCCACTTTCGAGATGCTGAATATAACTGAGCCCTTTACCCCGATCTGCTCGCGCACTGTTTTGAGATTGCCAATGAAAGAGGCGTTCACTGATGGCATAGTCGTGGTACATGGTGCTGGGAGAAAACTGTTTTTCACTTTTATTAAGTGTCACGAAAAGCAATTCTACGTTCTGGTCTTTGAGTTCCAGTACCCCTTCCCGCGCAGGTGCACGCTGTTCAAAAGTGGTGGCGCTAAATCCGACTAGAATTTGCTCTCTGGCATAACGCGCATGCAACTGGAGTGGATTAGCATTCATCAGCGGCATTGCAGACTGCTCATGATGGATCCGATTAATTAACAACGTAATTAAGTCAGAGAGCTCATCCCGAAACACCGGTAAATCAAGCGCTTTCAAGCTTGCAGCAAGCGATGGGAAACCAACTGCCGACCCCGTATTTTGCCAAAAATCATAGTGACACATCAGCGCCATTCGCGGATCGGCATCAGCCGGAAGTTCAAAATGCTGCTGGCACAAACGCATGAGAAAGCGTAAGTAATTGGCGGCGTCACAGCCAAGAAGTCGGGTATTAATGGCACGTTCAAAAGCACTGGTGAGTTGTTTGTGCTGTTCACTTGTTTCCCGGTGAGTAGCCTTATCTACCAAATCAGTCCAGCAACCGCGTTTATAGATATCTTCCAAACCAATATGAGGATGAATTTTTAGGAAATTCGCTAAAGTTAATGGCAAATGCGTATGCTGCGGGAATTGCCGGATCAGCCCCAAAAGCCGATTTAGATTTAGCGTGGCTTGACGAATGTTTTGTAACACCATCTCCTGATTGCGCTTGGATAATTCAATACGACAACCAAGCGGCGCATGGGGAAAACCTTGTTTGATTTCGTCACTGATAGCCCGATTTGTCTTTCCGACTAAGGCCCTGAACTTCTGAGAAAAATCGTACTCTGGCCGGGAATTGCCAACAAAATCCAGCACCGTGCAACACTCTTTATCATCGGCCAGACGTAAACCGCGTCCTAACTGTTGCAGGAAAATGGTCAGGCTTTCTGTCGGCCGCAAAAACAGCAGCGTATCCACTTCTGGGATATCGACCCCTTCATTAAAAATATCGACGACAAAAAGAACATTGATCTCACCGGCTCTGATCATCTGCTGTTTAGCATAACGCTCATTGCTATTGTCACTGGTTAATATGTCGCTACGGATGCCCTTTAATAAGAACTGTTTACACATATATTCAGCATGTTCACGACTGACACAGAACGCTAAAGCTCTAATACCGCTTATATTGGTAACAATGTCCTGTAGACTCTGAACAATTTTATTCACACGCTGCTGATTGTGCGTGTAGAGATTGGTTAATTGCGCAATATCATAACGCCCTTGATGCCAGCTGATATTACGAAGGTCCGTATCATCATCAATGCCAAAATACTGAAAAGGGCATAAATGACGTCTGTTAATCGCTTCCGGTAAACGGATTTCAGCTGCAATAACGCCACAAAAGTCATCAAGAATATCCGAACCATCGTGGCGTTCTGGTGTGGCCGTCAGCCCTAAAAGAATAGTGGGTGAAAAATTATCTAACACACGGCGATAGCTTTGCGCCGCAATATGATGCACCTCATCAATCACAATATAGTCGTAATAATCGGCCGTTAATTGCAGCTGTGGCAGCTGATTATTCAGGGTTTGGATGGTGACAAATAATTGACGGTAGTGATCGGGCGTTGTGTTACCTGCCCAGAACTCACCAAACGAACTATTGCGCAGTACACCGCGATAAGCCGATTGTGCCTGTTTAAGGATTTCTTCCCGATGGGCAATAAACAAGAATGTCGCATCCGGCTTTTGTTTTAAGAAACGCGCAAAATCAAACGCTGAAATTAAGGTTTTACCGGTTCCTGTGGCTGCAACCACCAAGTTCCGATAACGCTGATGCAGGGTGCGCTCAACCGTCAGCTGTTCCAGTATTTCTTGCTGATGAGGAAACGGCTTTAAATCGAAATAATGTCCGATCTGGCTGTCTGCACCACCCCGTGCCTGCTGCAAGGCATCTTTGAGCTTTTGCTTACTTTCAATATTGCCATCGAAGGGTTCAAAATCGTTCGATTGCCAATAGGTTTCGAATGTACTTAACGACTTTTCAATAATGTGCGGGATTTCTTGCGAAGTAATTTTTAAATTCCACTCCAGACCACTAGTCAGTGCAGAATGGGAAAGATTGGAAGAACCGATATATCCGGTATTAAATCCGGTATTACGTAAAAAAAGATAACTCTTGGCGTGCAGCCGTTCCCGTTGCGTGTTGTAACTTAACTTAATTTCCGTATTCGGTAGACTGGCAATAAATTCGACCGCTTTGGCATCTGTTGCGCCCATATATGAGGTTGTAATCACTCGCAGCTGACGCCCGCTGTGAGTAAATTCTTCCAGTTCTTTGCGGAAAATACGAATGCCAGCCCATTTAATAAAAGAGACCAACCAATATATTTTGTCCGCAGACAGAATTTCTCTTTTAAGCTCGGTATCTAATGAAATACCGGCATTACTACCGCAAAAAAGCTCACTCTGACTCAGGCCGGTGAGTGGGAATATATCGCTGACATATTGCTTAAGATTTGCGGCAACCGGATTTTCAAGCTGGTAAAGCGCAGTCAGAATTTTACCTTGGCTATGTATAAGATTTTCTTCAATGAAGTCATCATCCTGAATACGATCTTTGAGCCACATTAATAACTGGTTCGCCAGTTCGATTTGATTTTGTAGTTGATCGTTGCCTGCTGGCACAGCACCCAGCGCATATTCGAATATTCGGCTCAGAAAGCGAGACAGCCATATCGCCGCTTCCGCCTGCTCAAGTGCCCGCTCACCCACATAGAAAGTATTTTTGTCTAAGCGAGAAGATACCAACTGAGTGATTAACTGCTCGTATATACCAACTTGCAGCACTATTCATACTCCTCAGAAATAAGGCGGTAAACCAATTTTATCTAGGTTCAAAAGAATCCTGTTGGTTATTTTTTAGGGGTGATCGCGAATAACATATCCGCCGGAACGGGATGACCGAAGAGATATCCCTGATAAGTGTAACAACCGAGCGCCTCAAGACGCTGACGCTGTGCTTCGGTTTCCACCCCTTCGGCGATGACGTTCAGCCCCAGACTTTGCGCCAGTGTAATGATACTGCTGGCAATCGCCGCATCATTCGGGTCGGTCAGCAGATCGTGGACAAAGGATTTATCGATTTTCAGCTGATCCAGCGGCAGTCGTTTCAGATAGGCCAGTGAGGAATAACCGGTACCGAAATCGTCCAGTGAGAAGCCAACACCACAGGCTTTCAGTGCCGTCATTTTGAGGATGATCTCTTCGGTGTCTTCCAGCAACAGGCTTTCGGTCAGTTCCAGTTTCAGGTGATATGGCTGAATGCCGGCGGTATGGATCGCGGCTAATACTTGATCGACAAAATCCGGCTGATGGATCTGGCGGGCACTGATATTCACCGCCATTGTGAGATGTGCCATGGCGGGTTGTGCCGCCCAGCGGCGTAGCTGACGGCAAGCTTCATTAAGCACCCAATCCCCAAGCGACAGAATTAAGCCGCTCTCTTCGGCTAACGG
>RRZU011064095.1_pt1 | contig 27103 bp, 20 predicted proteins | sample 2165561 | NCBI WGS metagenome assembly RRZU01 (sample SAMN10456909, study PRJNA506462) | wastewater metagenome | isolation source: wastewater sludge | place: USA: Moscow, Idaho | reverse complement strand
TGGTTTTGCCGGTTTGCGGTTGGCTCAAGATTTAGAAAATACGAATTTTGACGTATTATTAATCGACAAAAACAATTACCATCAATTTCAACCACTAATGTATCAGGTAGCAACAGCAAGGCTCGAGCCTGCAAGTATTTCTTTCCCATTACGAAAAGTATTTCAGCACTCAAAAAATGTTCGTATTCGAATAGCCGATGTCTTGAGTGTTGATACACAAAGTAAAAAACTACGAACTTCAATAGCTGATTTTGAGTATGACCATCTTATAATAGCATTTGGGTGTACGACGAATTATTTTGGAAATGCAGAAATAGAAAGATTTGCATTCCCTATGAAGTCAGTTCCTGAAGCAATACAACTTCGAAACCAAATTTTACAAACTTTTGAAGATGCTTTAATTGCTCCACCAGAAAAACTTCAAGCAATAATGAACTTTGTAGTTGTAGGCGGTGGACCCACAGGCGTTGAACTTGCGGGTGCTTTGGCAGAAATGAAAAAGAATATTCTCCCAAAAGATTATCCAGATAAAGATTTTTCTAAATTGACTATTTATCTGCTTGAGGGGTCTCCAAACGTATTGAACCCGATGAGTGTAGATTCACAAAAAATGTCACGCAAATACCTGGAAGAACTAGGTGTAATTGTAAAAACAAGCACCATTGTAAACAATTATGACGGCAACACAGTCAGTTTGCAGAGCGGAGAAATTATCGAATCAACTAATGTTATCTGGGCAGCGGGAATTATTGGAAATACTCTTGAAGGAATCCCCAAAGAAAGTGTTACCAGAGGAAATCGATTCCTAGTCAACCGATTTAATAACATAGAAAATCTAGAAAATATTTATGCGCTTGGCGATATTGCTTTTATGACTACGCCAAAATATCCTAACGGCCATCCACAGGTAGCAAGTGTAGCTATAGAACAAGCAAAGGTATTGGCTAACAATTTCAAACTTAGTCTAAAAAACAAACAGAGAATTGAATACGAATACCACGACAAAGGTTCTATGGCAACAGTAGGAAAGCGGAAGGCAGTAGTTGATTTACCAAAATTTAGTTTTCAAGGAAGACTAGCTTGGTTTACCTGGATGTTCATTCACTTGATGTTGATTTTAAGCGTAAAAAACAAACTCTCCATTTTTGTCAATTGGATGTTCAGTTATTTCAACAACGACAGCACCTTACGAGTCTTATTAAAACCAGCAACAAAAAACAAATAACACCAAAAAGGACTCGAAAATTAGAGTCCTTTTTTTATTTTAATAGTTCTAAAATCTTATTTTCAACTGCTTCTGAATCCCATATTTCATTAATGTTTTCCATTTTCAACACTTCCTCCATAATTGTATTTTGATAGTCACCTATAGCCAATGCTTCGGTATAAGGACGATCACTAAAAGTTACTCGGCTATAAAGCGGAATCCATTTTTCAGGATGTTTATCCGAGAATAACTTTTCAATTTTCTTTTGCAAAAGGAAATTTTCATCAGCAGTTTTAGAACTCATTTCTAAAAAATTACGATACGAAAGTTCCGCAATTGCATCGGCATTTGGTTTTCGGGATTTTTGATACTCTGAGAAAATGGACTTCCAATCATCACCATACTTTTCAATCATTTCATAAAGAACCGAAATGTCTTCAAAACCAGCATTCATCCCTTGACCATAAAAAGGAACAATCGCATGACTGGCATCACCAATTAGCGCGACTTTATCCTTATAAGTCCATGGAAAACATTTCATTGTCACTAACGTACTTGTTGGATTCTTAAAGAAATCTTCTGCTAGTTTTGGAATTACATCAATTGTATCCGGCAAGTTTTTTTCGAAAAAATCCTCAACTAACTTCCTGTTTTTTAATGACTCAAAAGAATTCTCACCTGTAAATGGCATAAACAAAGTACACGTAAAACTACCGTCTAAATTAGGTAATGCAATCAGCATGTATGCGCCACGAGGCCAAATATGAAAGGAGTTTTTATCTAATTTATGTGACCCATCAGGATTTGCAGGAATATTCAATTCCTTGTATCCAATAGATAAAAATTCTTGCGAATAGTCAAACATACTCTGGCGTTGCATGCGATGGCGAATTCTTGAAAAAGCACCGTCGGCACCAAAAACCATGTCGTATTTTTTATCTTCCCAAATGCCACGCTCTGTTTCACCAATGTGAAGTGTAGCAGTATCAAGTGTGACATCCCATATTTTATGTTCAAAGAAGAATTCAGCGCCTGCGCCTTCAGCCAAATCAATCATTTTCCTGTTTAAAATTCCTCTCGAAATAGAGTAAATTGACTCTCCTTCCTGTCCGTAGTTTTGAAAATTAAGTTTGTCGACTAAGTGAATCGCGCGTTTTTCCATAGGAATTGCAATCTCACGAACGGCATCTCCTACTCCTACTCCATCCAAAGCTTTCCAGCCACGATTAGACATAGCCAAATTGATGGAACGTCCAGAAAATTGTATTTTCCGAATATCAGGACTTCGATCATAAACATGAACTGTATGTCCAGCTTTACGAAGATAAATAGCTAATAAAGACCCAACTAATCCAGAACCTACAACCGCTATTTTTATGGGAGTTTGCATTATTTTTTTTATAAAAAGTTAGGCAAAATTACTCATTTATTATTTTAGGTACTTTAAAAAACTATTTCTTTTTACTGGGTTTAAAAACCAATTTTGTTGACGTTCTAACAATCTCCTTTTTATTGAGCAACATTCTTCTAAATTTACCGGCATTATACAACTCTGCCTGATCCCTATAATGCGCGCTAAAAGGATTTCCAGACTGTCCTGTTGGCAGGATACTCCAACTATTTTCTATGTCAGAGAAATCTACAATTCTTCTTGTGGACGGGCCTCCTTTTACGATATAATTTCCATCACCAGTAAAATCAAAAAACAGATTATTAATCACTTCAGTTGAGCCTGAAACTTCAAAAGGACCCACATTGAAGATGCTTCTTAAAGCCGCAATTTTTCCCAAAGGATGCTCGTGTTCTACTGTATGTACTTTATTCCAAGTCCAATCCGATACGGAATCTCCTAATTGTTTTTCTAATGCTACGATTGATTCTGCAAAAGATTTTGATATAATTTGACTCCTCGTTTCTTTTGCATTTTTAGTTTTTATATTGTCCCACCAAAGTGATTTTTCATTGGCAATTTGCTTTGCTATTAGTTGCTTAACGATGTGGGTTCCTAAAAACTGCTTAAAATTCTCAGCACCAAGTTCATCTTCGAAAGTATTTTTTAAATAATTAAAAATCCATTTATTATAGATTGTTGGAGCCACATCATTAAGGTTATTAGATCCTTTCCAATCTTTTAAAATAGTTAAGGCTTTTTTTTCATTTTCAGAAAGTGATGTTTGATCTACATTCGAGATTAAATTCTTAACCACTTCCGGGGCAACAGAGGAAGTATTGTCGAAAATCATTTTTCCTACCGCAGCTTTATCCCAATTTGATTTCGGCTTCAGCAATTGTGTGATTCGTTTGGCACGATCTTCTGGAAGATAGTAGCCTGGATATAAAAATCCGTCAATTGCTTCGGGTTGATTGTTGGCAGAATACACGTAGTTCCATGTAGGATTGACCGCCGAGGGGTTTTTGGAGAAATCCAGATACTCCTTAATATCATCTTTTCCACTGGCACCATTTAGAATAAAATTAGGATTAACTCCTGGACTATGTTTGTATAATTTTCCCGTTGCCCACCAAGCCACGTTTCCTTTGGCATCGCCATACATCACATTCAATCCTGGTGCAGCAATTAGCGAAACTCCTTTCTGAAAATCTGCTTTGCTTTTAGCATGCGAAAGTGTATACACAGCATCTAGAATTTGAATAGGTTGCTGTGTATAAATCCAAGACATTGCAACGGGTTTGTCTTGCTGCAAACCATCTATCAAGTCGTTTATAACAGGGCCGTGGCGCGTCACTTTTACGTTCAAAACTACCGCTACAGAATCTTTTATTTTTATCGTTTTTTTACGAATTTCATACGCACGGAAACCATCTGGCGTTTGATATGAATTCGCATCAGCTGGATTATTCTCTTCTTGGTACAAATCAAGATCGTCATTTTCAAACATTGTCAAACCGTAGGCATACTGGCGGTTGTGCCCCAAAAGAGGGAAAGGAGTCCCCGCTAAATAGGAGCCATACAATTCAAAATCTGGAGCAACTATATGTGCCTCGTACCAAGTTCCTGGCTGTGAAAACCCAATATGAGGATCATTAGCAAAAATAACTTTTCCATTTTTCGTTTTCTTTGGAGAAATTACCCAACTGTTACTGCCAATAAACGGGGCAATTGGAGACTGATCCAAAAGCAAGGCAACCGATTTTGAAATAGCTGCGTATTCTTGTGGCCGGTCTTTGGCATTTCTAATTCTTGTCGTATTGAAAGAACCATCAATCCCAAAATCTTTGAGATAATCAATCCCATATTTGTTTCGAATATCTGTCATCAATGGATCCGATTTTTGAGCCATTGCAAAACTAAAAGACATATAACCAAAGATATTATAAACATCCTTAATGGTAAACTTTTCTTTTTTAACTCCTATTAAGCTAAACTCTATTGGTGTTGTTCCTTCCTCTAAATATTGATTAACTCCCTCTAAATAAGCCATTGTCAATTGATAACTGCGACTGCTTTTATCCAAAGATGCAATTGCTTTTGCAGAAGCTTCTTCGATTCCCAATCCAGCAAATAATTTATCATTTTTGAGTGTTACCGAACCAAAAATTTCCGACAATCGTCCAGGAGCAATGCGACGCATCACTTCCATTTGCCACAATCGATCTTGTGCATGCACATAACCCAAAGCCATCATTGCATCTTTTGAATTTGATGCGTAAATATGAGGAACTCCAAATTCATCAAAATAAACTGTAGTTTCCTTTTGAACGTTTTTCAGTTGCAAACTGCCGTCGTATTTTGGTTTCAGGTAATAACCATATACAAGTACAGTGACCGCTAAAACAACTACAAACGAGAGCAAAACCAGAAGTGTTTTTTTAAGTGTTTTCATCATTGGATAAATTGAAAAACAAATATATAAGATTTACGAGTTATTTTAAACTATTTATTTTCATAGCATTGCAGATTTCAAGTATTTAAAAAACTATTTTAAATAAAATCCATTAATATTGTTTAATTTATTTCAATTTCTTTTAAACAAAAAGTATATTTGTTTTAAATAAATAAAAATATGAAACATTTATCTAAAGAGGCTATTTCCCAAATGGAAAAAGTTGAACGATTGAATTTAATCAATTCTTGCACGGGTTACAAGTCTGCTAACTTATTAGTTACAAAATCCCATGAGGGAAATTCCAATGTAGCAATCTTTAGTAGTGTCACACATTTAGGAAGCGCTCCAGCATTGATAGGATTTATCATGAGACCCACAACCGTTCCTAGAGACACCTACAAAAACATCCGAGACATTGGATATTTCACAGTAAATCATATTACGGTCAACATGATTGCAGATGCACACCATACATCGGCAAATTACGAGCTGGGAATTTCTGAATTTGATAAAACTAATTTAGAAGAAGAATACAAGCCCGCTATTGAAATCCCATTTGTAAAAGGAAGTCCAGTACAATTGTATTGCAAATACGTAAACGAATATTACATCAAGGAAAATGACACGATTCATGTAATTGCTTCTATTGAAAGCTTATTTTTTGAAGAAGAACTAGAACATAAAGATGGCTGGTTACAAATTGACCGAGGGAATGTTGTAGCATTAAATGGGCTTGATGGGTATTGTTTGCCTAAACTAGTTGATCGTTTTCAATATGCCCGAAAAGAAACTCCAACCGCTTCATTTTATAAAAAATAAAACAACGGTCACTCCAAGATGAACCACAGTGTTTTTTAGCGTTCTTGATTTCGAGAAAACGATCAAAATATTGTTTAGTCACAAATCGAAATAAGTAATACAATTAATTACTTAAAACATTATAACGGGAAAGTATTAGTTTTTTTATAATAGCAAATTACTTTTTGTCGCATCGAGCGCAATCGAAATATCATAAAGGTTCTCGACTGCGCTCGAACTAGCAATTGGATTATTTTATAATACCAAAAGCTATTAAAAGCTGTGTTTAACTCATAAATGCAAAAAAAGAGTGTTTAAATTCCAATAAAACTTAAACACTCTTAAATATTATAAAAAAAATTTACTTGTTCTTTTTGCTTCCGTCAATAATCGCTCCAGTTCCGGCACCTACTCCAGCACCAGCAACTCCACCAATTATAGCTCCTTGAACTTTTTTCTTGCTGATAATTGCCCCAGTTGCAGCTCCTACACCAGCACCAATAACAGCTCCTTTTGCAGTACCACTCCAACCTTTCTTTTGTGTAGTCGTGCTTGTCGTCGTTGCAGTTGACGCAGGCGCTTGACGATTGACAACAATAACTTCTTTTTGAGTTTCTATTTTAGCTTGCTCTATTTTAACCATTTCAACTTGCATAGAATCAATAACTCTTTGTTTCTCTATTTCGACTTTCATAGAATCTATAGTAGCAAATTTCGCTTTTTCTATTTTTCCTTGATTTTGACAAGAAACAACGACTAAAGACAGCAGTATAAAATATAATGTTTTCATAATTTAAATGTTTTTTATAATTTGTATTTTACAAAGTAACGCTTAAACCTATGAATAGGACTTATGGAATTTATACTATTGTTTATATAATTCACAGACATGTTTTATTTAAAATCCCGGCTTTCAAAATTTGACCAAAGTCATACATATCCTCATACGATGTGTACAGTGGAACAGGCGCTAATCGAATAACATTAGGTTCTCGCCAATCTGTAATTACGCCTTTTTTCATCAAATAATCAAACAAACTACTTCCTTCTCCGTGAAGTAACACCGATAATTGAGAAGCTCTTTCTGCGGGATTTGATGGTGTAATGATTTCGAAACTACTCACTACTTCCTTATCTATTTCGTGTAAAATAAATTCTAAATAGGAAGTAATGTTATCTCTTTTTTTTATCAATACATCCATCCCAATTTCATCAAACATTTCTACAGCTGCTAAATAAGGCGCCAAAGAAAGAACAGGCAAATTACTGATTTGCCAACCATCAGCACCCCGAATTGGATCAAAACTAGGTTCCATTTTGAAACGACGTTCTTTATTATGTCCCCACCAACCTGCAAACCTAGGTAAGTCTATATTGTTATGATGCTTTTCATGAATAAAACATCCCGATGCATTTCCTGGACCTGAATTCATATATTTATAACTACACCAAGCAGCAAAATCAACATTCCAATCGTGCAACTCCAGTTTTATATTTCCTGCTGCGTGGGCTAAATCCCAACCTACATATGCCCCAGCTTTATGACCAGCAGCGGTTATGGTTTTCATATCAAAAACTTGTCCCGTGTAATAATTCACACCACCTATTAACACCAAGGCCAACTCCTCCCCAACTTCTTCAATTTTTGCCGCAACATCTTCTAAGCGAATGTTGTGCTCCCCATTGCGACGCTTGATTTCAACAATTGCATCTTCTGGTTTGTACCCATGAAAATGAACTTGACTTTGAAACATGTATTGATCTGATGGAAATGCTTTTTCCTCGCAAATGATTTTATATCTGGTTTTTGTAGGTCGGTAAAAAGAAACCATCAATAAATGAAGATTGACCGTTAACGTATTCATCACGGTAACTTCAGTTGGTAAAGCACCCACAATTTTACTCAACGGATTTGCAAATCGTTCGTGGTAATCCCACCAAGGTTTTTCACTGTAAAAATGTCCTTCGACGGCAAGATTTGCCCAATCGTTCATCACCTCATCCACATATTCTTTGCTGCGTTTGGGCTGTAGCCCCAATGAATTTCCCGTAAAATAAATTACTTTTTTCCCATTTACCTGCGGAAAAATAAATTGATCTTGGTATTTATGTAATTGATCTTGTGAATCGAGTTTTTTTGCAAATTCAAGGGTGTTTTCGAAAGTCATGATTTGTATTTTGTTTTGTAAAAGTAGTAAAAAACACTAACCAATAAAAGCATTTTAGCCGATTGAGGACATCTACAAACTTAAAACACCGTATGATAAAAATAGTTTGAAAATACTATACTGAATTCAAAAACAACCCGTTATTTTATTATATTTGATTGAATTTAAAACTATTAACTATGCTTAAAAACAATTTGAACGTTATTATTATTGCCGTTGCAGTGGTAATTTCCTCATATTTATTTTCGAATGCTTTTCAGAATCGAAATAAAAGTAACGATACCATAAGCGTAACCGGTTCGGGAAAAAAGGATTTCGTGTCGGATTTAATTGTTTGGAGCGGTTCTTTTTCAAAAAAAAGCATGACTTTGAAAGAAGCTTATGCCGCATTGGATTCCGACCGAGAGAAAATTAAAAGTTACTTATCCAGCAAAGGAATTGCGCCAAAAGAAATGGTATTTTCAGCAGTCAATTTCAATAAAGATTTTGAAACTACCTACAACGAAAACGGGACTACAAGACAGCAAATATTCACAGGATTTAACTTAACCCAAAGTGTGAGCATCCAATCTAAGGAAGTAAATAAAATCGAAGAATTATCAAGACAATCTAGTGAGTTAATCAACTCTGGTGTGGAATTCTATTCTTCGCCTCCCGAATATTACTATACAAAACTGGCTGAGTTAAAAATAAAAATGATTGCCGAAGCTACAAAAGATGCGAGTATCAGAGCCAAAAGCATCGCTAAAAATGCCGACGCTAGTTTAGGGAATTTAAAAAAATCGGATATGGGTGTTTTTCAAATTGTAGGGCAAAACTCTTCGGAAGATTTTTCTTATGGCGGTTCTTTTAATACGCAATCCAAAAACAAAACGGCTAATATCACGGTGCGACTGGTATATCAAGTAAATTAGGATTAACAGTTCTAGTTTATAGAAAGCAGAGCGCAGTCGAGACTCAATGCGGAGTCTCGACTGCACTCGACTTGACTAAAAAGTTTTTACAAATTTAACTTGGCGCAAAACTGAAATGCAGTTTTAAATTTCTATCATCTTCAACTTATTCAAAAATCGCTTTTACACACCAAACATCGTGTGAGGGATGGAAGCGGCATCCTTTATTTTCTTTGTAAAAGAAAATAAAGACACAGCGTACAGCCCGACCCGCTTTCGTGGCGAGACACACGCTAATTAAACTGCGAACAGGTTAAAACAAAAAATCTCGCCATTACTGACGAGATTTTTTTATATGAATTCTTTTTAGCTTATAATGCTGATTAGATAATCATCATGGCGTCACCATAAGAATAAAACTTATATTCTTTTTCGATTGCATCAGCGTATGCTTTTTTCATTAAATCATGTCCACAAAATGCGGAAACCATCATTAATAAAGTTGATTTTGGTGTGTGAAAATTAGTAATCATACACGTTGGAATCGTGAAATCATGTGGAGGAAATACAAATTTGTTTGTCCACCCATCAAAAGGATTTAGGGTGTTTTGTGACGATACTGAACTTTCAACTGCACGCATAGAAGTAGTTCCTACGGTACAAATACGTTTCTTTTTTGCTTTGGCTTCATTCACAATATCACACGTTTCTTGAGTAATTTTTAATTCCTCAGAATCCATTTTGTGTTTTGATAAATCTTCAACCTCAACTGGATTGAAAGTCCCTAAACCTACGTGAAGCGTTACTTCGGCAAATTTAACTCCTTTGATTTCCAGTTTTTTCAATAAATGTTTTGAGAAGTGCAATCCTGCAGTTGGTGCTGCAACCGCTCCTTCTTCTTTAGCATAAATGGTCTGGTAACGTTCTGCATCTTCAGGAGTTACGTCTCTAGAGATATATTTTGGGATTGGAGTTTCTCCTAGTTCTGTTAATTTTTTTCTGAATTCTTCATAAGAACCATCATAAAGGAAACGAAGGGTTCTTCCACGAGAAGTTGTATTGTCGATAACCTCAGCCACTAATGAGTCATCATCTCCAAAATACAATTTGTTACCAATTCTAATTTTACGAGCTGGATCAACTAAAACATCCCAAAGTCTTTGTTCAGAATTTAATTCTCTAAGTAAAAAAACTTCGATTCTTGCTCCCGTTTTTTCTTTGTTTCCATATAAACGCGCTGGAAAAACTTTGGTATTATTCAAAATTAAAACATCGCCTTCGTCAAAATAATCGATTACATCTTTGAACATTTTATGCTCTATAGTTCCCTTCTTACGATCAATAACCATTAGACGTGCTTCGTCTCTGTTTTCCGCTGGATACTCTGCAAGAAGTTCTTTTGGCAAATCGAATTGAAAATGTGATAATTTCATTTGATACAATTATGAGTTATAGATTATGGAGTACGAGTTTTGAGTTCCTACTTCTAAATCGTGTGCAAATATACGACTGTGAGATAGGCGTTGTCAAGTGTTTTGCTGTTTAATTTAGTTGTAAAGTTACAAAACAACAAAGCAATAAAGGTTTAAGCCCGTAAACATTGAGAATTAAGAGTTGATTTCAGTAACACTAATATCCAATTTTCTCATATCATCCCAAAAATCAGGGTATGATTTAGAAACTACTTCTGCATTTTCGATGATTATTGGTACTTTTAAAGCTAATGGGGCAAATGCCATCGCCATTCTGTGATCATTATAGGTAGCAATTTTAACATTGTGATTGATTTCGTTACAAGCAACAAGCGTCAAGCTATCATTAGTAACAGTTATATTTGCTCCAAGTTTTGTTAGCTCAATTCTAAGTGCTTCTAACCTATCCGTTTCTTTAATTTTCAAGGTATGTAGCCCTGTAAGATGACAACTAATTCCTAATCCAAGGCAAGTAACAACTATAGTCTGGGCAATATCCGGAGTATTATTCAACTCTAATTTTAAATTTTTAGGTTCAAAGCCAGTCTGTTTAACCAAAGTCATTTTGTTATTCTCAAAATGTGTTGCAACACCCATTTGTTTGTAGATTTCTATCAAAGCAGAGTCGCCTTGCAAACTCGTTTCTTTATAACTGGTTAATGAAATAGAAGCACTTTTGGCCAAAGCAACCAAACTAAAAAAATACGAAGCCGAACTCCAATCGGATTCTACGGTCATTATTTTCGATGCTACTTCTTGTTTTGGATAAACGCTAATCACATTTCCTTCGAAACTGGTTTTAACATCTAAATCGTTCAATAAAGCCAATGTCATTTTGATATAAGGAACCGAAGTGATTTCCCCTACCAAAGTGATTTCAATACCGTTTTCCAGTTTTGGTGCTACTAATAACAATGCCGAAATATATTGACTGCTTACATTTGCCGGAATAGAAACCTTCGAGGCTGTGATTTTCTGTCCTTTGATTTGGATAGGCGGATAGCCTACTTCGTTCTCGTATGAGATTTTCGCTCCTAATTGCTCCAAGGCTTCTACCAAAACTTTTATAGGTCGCTCGGTCATTCGTTGAGAACCGGTCAATACTACTTCACGCCCTTCGTTTACAGCAAAAAAAGCAGTTAGAAATCGCATCGCTGTTCCCGCATGATGAATGTCAACAATTTCCTCATTCCCTTTCAATGCTTTTTGCATTACTTCACTGTCATCTGAGTTGGAAGTATTGGTCAAAGTAATATTTGGAAACAAGGCTTGTAATAATAACAAGCGGTTGGTTTCACTTTTTGAACCAGTAATATTTAATTGTGAATTATCAATTGTGAATTGTGAATTCGTTCTTAATTTTAAATTCATTTTTTTTAATATGAGTTATGAGATATAGCTTTCGCTTTCTACTCAAATAATTTGAGTCGCAATTTACCACTCCACATTTATAAATCATAATTTATAAATCACATTTATTTTAGTTTTTCGTTGTTTTTGTGGCGGTCTTTGTCACGAATGGATTTCATATCCATTTTCTTGTCGAAAGCGGCTTGCAAATCGATTCCGGTTTGGTTCGCTAAACACAAAACCACAAAAACCACATCGGCTAGTTCTTCGCCAAGATCTTTGTTTTTATCGCTTTCTTTTTCGGATTGTTCTCCATAACGGCGGGCAATAATTCGGGCTACTTCGCCCACTTCTTCGGTAAGCTGCGCCATATTGGTCAATTCGTTGAAGTAGCGAACGCCGTGTTCTTTTATCCAAGTGTCAACATCGAGTTGGGAGTTTTTTAGGTTCATTTTATTCTTTGTTTTTGCTATCCATAATTATTGTCACAGGGCCATCGTTCAACAACAGCACTTTCATATCAGCACCAAAAACGCCGGTTTGCACTTTTTTTCCTAATTCTAATTCTAATGTATTTACAAAATTCTCGTAAAGAGGAATGGCGACTTCTGGTTTTGAAGCTTTGCTATATGATGGACGATTACCTTTTTTAGTATTGGCATGAAGCGTGAATTGACTTACAACAATCACATCCCCACCGATGTCTTTTACAGAAAGATTCATCACTTGATTCTCATCCCCAAAAATTCTAATATTGGCAACTTTGGCGGCAAGCCAATCGATGTCCTCCTGAGAATCGACATCTTCAATTCCTACCAAAACTAAAAGCCCATTTTGGATAGCAGCTACGATTTTTTCGTCGATAGTTACGGAGGCTTGAGAAACTCTTTGAATTACTACTTTCAAAACAATTATGAATTATTGATTATTCTCTACTCTTATCACTAATTATCCGATCTTCATTATGAATATCAGTACGATAATGCTCCTCATCTCCTTCGAGGATCTTAAGGTAACTTCTGTAACGGGACCAAGCGATTTCATCTTTTTCTAATGCGGCTTTGATCGCACAATGCGGTTCGTCTTTATGCAAACAATTATTGAATTTACATTGGTCTTTCAATTTGAAAAATTCAGGGAAATAGCCGCTAATTTCTTCTTTTTCCATGTCTACAATTCCAAAACCTTTGATTCCAGGAGTATCGATAATTCTGGCATTGAAACTCAAATCATACATTTCGGCAAAAGTTGTGGTGTGCTGTCCTTGTTTACTAGCTTCAGAAATTGTTTTTGTTTTTAAATCTAAAGAAGGTTCCATAGCATTTACTAGAGTAGATTTCCCCACACCGGAATGCCCGGAGAACATACTCACTTTACCAATCATCATTGCTTTCAACTCCTCAATTCCTTTCATTTCAGTCGAAGAAACGCGCAGGCATTTGTATCCAATTTCCTGATACACATGTTGCATGTACAATTGCTCATCTAAAGTAGCTTCGCTAAGTGTATCTATTTTATTAAAAACCAAGATTGTTTCAATTCCGTAGGCTTCGGCAGTGACTAAAAAACGGTCTATGAAATTAAAAGTTGTTGGTGGATTATCTATCGTAACTAGCAAAAAAACGCGATCAATATTTGACGCAATAATATGCATCTGATGCGATAAATTGACTGATTTTCGAACAATATAATTCTTCCTGTCGTGAATAGTATGGATGGTTCCTGTAACGGTATCGGATGACTCTTCGAGTTCATAATCCACAATATCGCCCACAGCAATAGGATTGGTGCTTTTGATTCCTTTGATTCGGAATTTCCCTTTCATACGGCATTCGATAAAATCACCTTGTTCGGATTTTACGGTGTACCAACTTCCTGTAGATTTGTATACGAGTCCTGTCATTTGGCAAAGGTAAAATTTTGTTTGATGTTTGAAGTTTAAAGTTTAAAGTTTTTCGTGTGCTCTCAAAATAAAAACCCCCACTACTTTTGCCATAAAAGATGTGGGGATTTTTATTTTCAACTACTTGTGCTACTATGCGTTAAGTATTTTGTCTTGGTGGCCAATACTTTCTTGGTGAATTGCTTTGAACATTCTAAGAATAAACTCTTCACTCAATCCTTTTTTCTCTCCTTCTAAAATCATTTTTCCAAGGATTTCATTCCAACGTGTGTTTTGCAAAACTGCTACGTTACCCTCTTTTTTTACTAGACCAATTTCATCAGCCACTTTCATTCTTTTTCCTAATAATTCCAACAAATTAGCATCCAGCACATCAATATTTGCTCTTAATTTTGTCATTTTATTAGTATATTCATCTGTATCTCCACTCACTTTTCTTACTTTCAAATCTTTGAAAATTTGCTTCAAAGCGTCTGGCGTAACTTGTTGTGCAGCATCACTCCATGCATTATCTGGATCCGTATGTGTTTCAATGATCATACCGTCATAATTTAAATCCAATGCTTCTTGAGTTACTTCAAGAATCATATCACGGTTTCCTGTAATATGCGATGGATCAATGATTAATGGCAAATCCGGGAATTTATTTTGCAATTCGATAGCAATCTGCCATTCTGGAATATTTCTGTATTTAGTTTTTTCGTACGTAGAAAATCCTCTGTGAATTACGCCTAAATTTTTAATTCCAGCAGCATATAAACGCTCCACACCACCTAACCATAAAGCCATGTCTGGATTTACTGGATTTTTTATCAATACAATTTTATTAGTTCCAGCTAATGTATCAGCAATTTCTTGAACTGCAAAAGGGTTCGCAGTTGTACGAGCACCAACCCATAAAACATCAATATCATGCTCCAAAGCCAATTTACAGTGTGCCGCTGTAGCCACTTCAGTTCCCATTAGTAAACCAGTTTCTGCTTTTGCTTTTTGCAACCATTTCAATCCTATTTCCCCAACACCTTCAAATCCACCCGGACGCGTTCTTGGCTTCCATATTCCCGCTCTAAAAACGCTTACATCTGAATCTTTCAATTCATGTGCAATTTTCAATACTTGGTCTTCTGTCTCAGCACTACAAGGCCCTGCGATCACAAATGGATGAGTTAAATTAAATTCATTCAACCAATTTCTCATTTCTTTCTTGTTTTCCATCTTTTCTAATTTTATTTTTTTTAGTTTTTAGTTATTTTTGAAGAACGATACCGACTATTTCTTTACGTTCATTCCGTTTAATATTTCTTTAATTTTATTGACACTTTGCATTTCATCGTAAATCGCATCGTAATCTTCCTTTTCTAACAATTCTTTAAACTTGGATAAATTCGAAATGTATTCATCTAATGTTTTTACAACCTGTTTCCTGTTTTGTTTAAAAATTGGCGTCCACATTGCTGGGGAGCTTTTTGCCAAACGAACCGTACTTTCAAAACCCGAACCCGCCATATCAAAAATATCTTGTTCGTGCTTTTCTTTATCAATCACCGTTTTCCCTAACATAAAAGCGCTGATATGTGACAAATGCGAAACATAAGCGATCTGTTTGTCATGTGATTTTGGATCCATGTATCGAATCCTCATTCCCAAGGCTTTAAACAAGTCCAAGGCTTTTTCCTGTAATTTAAATGTTGTTTTTTCTACCTCACAAATAATATTCGTTTTCCCTTGAAACAATCCTTTTATCGCCGCCGAAGGTCCAGAGAATTCCGTTCCTGCAATGGGATGCGTGGCTATATAATTCCTCCTTTTAGGATGATTAGCTACTGCTTCACAAATAGGCATTTTTGTAGAACCTACTTCAAAAACAATAGTTTGATCTCCAATCACATTCAACACTTTTGGCAAAATAATCAATGCTATATCCACTGGAACCGAAACGATTACAAAGTCTGCATAGCATAAATCATCAAATGTAGCCGCTGCATCGACAACCCCTAGTGCTATAGCTTCCGCCAAATGCGTTTCGTTGTTATCAATCCCATATATTTTTGCTTCCGGATGCAACGTTTTAATGTCCAATGCCATTGAACCACCAATTAATCCTATTCCTATTACGTAAATATTAGTCATAAAGCCTTAAAGTTGTAAAGTCGAAAGTCACTATAACCTCCAAATTCGTAATTCATAATTTTTAATTTGCAATTCTCGAAATCGCCTCTTGTATTTTTTCTTCTTTTACACACAATGCAAATCGTATGTATCCTTCTCCATTAGAACCAAAAATTGTTCCTGGTGTAATAAAAATAGATTTGTTATATAAAATTTCATCAATAAATTTTTCAGATGATGTAATCCCCTCTGGCAATTTTGCCCAAACAAATAATCCAACTCCTTCTTTGTACACTTTACAGCCCAACTTCTCAGCCAATTGTTCGGTAAGAATTCTGCGTTTTCTATAAACGGCATTCATCGATTCAAACCACAATTTATCACTTTTCAAAGCTTCAATAGCTCCTTTTTGAATTCCGTAAAACATACCGCTGTCCATATTGCTTTTTACTTTCAAAACAGCATCTATACATGCTGCATTTCCTAGAAGCATTCCTACTCTCCAGCCTGCCATATTAAAGGTTTTACTCAAAGAATTCAATTCTAAAGCCACATCTTTGGCCCCTGCTACTTGCAACAAACTCATCGGATTGTCATTCAAAACAAAACTATACGGATTGTCATTTACTAGCAAAATATTGTGTTTTTTGGCAAAAGCCACTAATGTTGAAAACAACGCTAAACTTCCTCTTGCTCCTGTTGGCATGTGCGGATAACCTATCCACATGATTTTCACTTTTGATAAATCTAGTTTTTCCAAAGCTTCAAAATCCGGTTCCCAATTTGTGTTTTCTTTTAAATCGTAATAAACAGGAACTGCTCCTACTAAATTCGTCACCGAAGTATATGTTGGATACCCTGGATTTGGAATCAACACCTCATCTCCTTCATTCAAAAAAGCCAGTGAAATGTGCATAATCCCTTCTTTGGAACCCATCAAAGGCAAAATTTCGTTAGCTGGATTCAATGCTACTTGAAAGTTGTTTTGATAAAAATCAGCAATTCCTTGTCGTAATTCTGGCAATCCTTGATAACTCTGGTATTGATGCGCATTGTCATCTTGCATTGCTGCAACCATTGCATCAATAACCGCTTGTGAAGGCAGTAAATCCGGGCTTCCTATTCCCATATTAATAATTGGTTTTCCTTCAGAAGCCAATTGTCTAACTTCTCTCAATTTTGAAGAGAAATAGTATTCTTCAATTATATCCAGACGTTTTGTTGTTGTAATCATGCTCTTATTTTAAAATTTTTTTAAACCAGTCCTGCATCTAATTCCCGCTTTTGGGGCTAGGAAACTTTACTCTTTTGTGTTTTTATATTCGCCTAATACTTTAAAATATTCGGCCATGATTAGCAACAACGATTTTGCTTTTGCATAATCTTCATATTTTTCGAAGGTAACATCCACAAAAAAGGAATATTTCCAAGGCGTTTCTATTTTTGGCAACGATTGAATCTTAGTTAGATTCAATTTGCAATCACTCATTACATTCAAAACCGCAGCCAAACTTCCGCGTTTGTGATCCAATTCGAATTTGACAGATGCCCTATTGATTTCGTTTTCTGGAACAAAGGAGTTTTCCTTTTTGATAATCACAAAACGCGTCATGTTGTTTTTAATCGTTTGAATACTTGGAGCCAAAATTTCCAAATCATACATTTCAGAAGCTGTTTTGCTGGCAATTGCCGCAATTCCTTTCAACTGCTGAGCCTGGATCCTGCGGGCCGTTTCGGCAGTATCTTTGTCTTCAACTAATTTAATATTTGGATATTTTTTTAAAAAATCCATACATTGTAAAAGTGCCATAGGATGAGAATGTACTTCTAAAATATCTTCCATCTTCTGGTCTTTTAACGCCATTATATTCTGGGAAATATTCAAATAATGCTCTCCTATAATGTGCAAATTATTTTTATCTATCAAAGCGTAATTTGGTATTATTGGCCCTGCAATAGAGTTTTCTATCGCCATAACCGCCTGATCTGACTTGCCTGCAAGCAGATGATCTACTAACTCTTCAAACGACAAACATTCATCTAGAACTACATTCTGATCAAAATATTCCTGCGCCACCTGGTGATGAAAAGACCCCGCTATACCTTGTATTCCAATTATTTCATTCATTTTTCCAAAGTTTTAAGCAAAAAAAATCCCGATTTTCATCGGGATTGTATATTTATAATGTCAATTTAATTTTATAATCAAATAACCATACAACAATCCCTTTCTACTTTCCAGAAGAAATAATAAGAATTGCTAAAATAAAATCGGTTACTCAACATATTGTTGCTTTTTTTCTATTAATTATTTTGCTAATGTATAACTAATTTCCAGCTCACCAAAAAAAAAACTTATTTTTATTAAACAAAAAAAGAATTCACTAAAAAACCAGCTATTAATTATGTAATATTTAAAAAAAACGTTCTTAAAAATATTTTTTAATAGTGCTAATTTAAAATTTTAGAAGAATAAAACATGCTGTCTCTACAATTTCATCTTTAAAACCAAACTCAAATCAAGCCACTAATTTCTCCTAAAACCATTTTTTCTCTTCAGAAATTCGCGTTATAATCATCGCAGAAACCAAATCACCATTAGCATTCAACAAAGTGGCCATTGGATCTACTAGGGTTCCCAAAATCATTGCAATAGGCAAAGCTTGCTCCATTGGAAAACCATAGAGGTACTATCCAGAATTTTAGCCTTGTTTGCAAGGAGTTATCCCAATGTTGCGTGTTCAGCATAGGTAGCCTGGGCATCTATAGGAAGAATACTAACGATGATTTTAAGGATAAAAATAGTTATGCTTGTTTATTTGTTTCTTTTTCACCTGTCCCGTCCATAGGTGATTAAGGAACAGCTCCTAAATAAAAAACTATTCACTTCTCACCAAAATGACAAACACATCGAAATTACATCAAGGGTCTTTTTTTTATAAATATTTAAAACAACTCATTCTAACACCATTTATAACTCATAATTGATAATTCTCTACCGAGTTTCAACTACCATTTAGCAATAAAATAAGATCAATAAAAGGTTATTTTTTCAATACTTCTGTTATTTCTTTAGCTATAGGATGCTCAGCCTTAAAAGTGTAACCCATAAGTTTTGCAATAGTCTGAGCAAATTGTTGTTGATAGAGCTGTCCTTCCATTTTTATCTCTCCTTTTCCACTAATTCCAGGTCCCATAGCCGCAAACCAGATTTCGGATGCGTCTTGAATATCACTGCCATGATCTGTCCATTCCTCTTTTATTATATCACCGCGACCATGATCTGTCGTGAAGAACAAAGCCGTCTTATTCTTATACTTAGGGTCATTTTGTACAAAACCCCAAATTTGCTTAATCCAAGCATCAACCTGATGAGCCGCATCCAAATAAGAACGGTATTGACCCGCATGTGCCCATTCATCTGTCTCTCCAAAAGCGACATACAATACTTTTGGCTTATTCACTCTCAATTCCTCCATAGCTTCGTACTGCGTAAACACATCAAAACACTCGTCTGTATGCCAAGGTTTATAAGAATCAGCGAGCATGCTATTGATCAATTTTTGATTTTCAGTTGGATTATTCCCTCCTACTTTGTCAAAAGCTGAAACTACTGGTATGCCGCTTCGTTTTTCATTTAAAATGCGGTCAAATGCTTCCCAAGCACCAAAAGCAGCTACTTTCCCCTTCAATTTGGGCTGCTGGTTTAAAAACTCCAATAAGGTGACATGCGGATTCGCTTCATACTCATTCGAATTAATGGCCGGATCGCCATAACCCGTCATTATCTCACTATAACCCGGATAACTGAACCAGTGTGGATTAGCATTATTTACCTTATTAGCATAATTTCTGCTACCGTATAATTGCCCTTTTGAAGCAACTTCTGACCAGATAAAAGGCATCAATTTGGCCCTGCGTTCGTTGACATTCTCACTCCAGAATTTCTTAAAAATATAAGTGCTGTCACCTTGATTGAATTTTCGATCTTTGGCAATCGCCGGATCCATTCCTTCAAAGAGTTCCTGCCATCTTAGTCCGTCTGTTGTTATGATAATAATGTTTTCTGCTTGTTGAGCATGGGATAAAATACCCGTAAAAATCAGCAATAGTAATAAGGTTTTTTTCATTTTTTTTTGTTTTTTTTATTTTAGTAATAAACTATGTTGATTTCTGATAGACTGTGTATCTAAATCTATGAAAAATACACTTTTTATTTCGGACGATCTTCTTCTTTTTTTCCAAATTCAATTTTAGGTTTATTTCCCATAAACAATTTAAGTTCTCCTCCTTTTACAATCATATTATGAGTAATGTATGGTTTTGTGTAGGGCTTCCCATTATACTCTGCTTTTTGGATATAAACATTCGTTTTGCTATTATTTACGGCTTTCATCTTAAACGAAATACCTGCTTTGTAATGAATAACAGCCTCATTTACTGAAGGGCTTCCTAGCACATAAATCCCATTGGCTGGATTTACAGCATAGAATCCCATAGAAGACAGCACATACCAGGCACTCATTTGTCCAACATCTTCATTACCGCAAATTCCATCGGGTTTAGCGGTATAGAATTGCTCTAAAATATCACGAACTCTTTTTGCAGTTTTCCATTGTTTTCCTGCATAAACATATAAATATGGAATATGATGTCCTGGTTCATTTCCATGGGCATATTGCCCCATTAATCCGGAAATATCAATTGGAATTGCTGGTCCTGCCATTTTTTCTTTATGATCAAATAAGGCGTCTAATTTAGTTGTAAAATTTTCATCTCCTCCAAACAGCGCAATCAAACCCATTGGGTCTTGCGGAACCAACCAGGCATATTGCCAGGCATTACCCTCTACATAATCGGTTTTATCATAATCAGAATATAATGGATTAAAAGGCTCAGTCCATTTGCCATCTTTCTTTTTTCCACGCATGAATCCGGTAGTTTTGTCAAAATACTCCTTATACAACTCAGCTCTTTTTGTAAAATAAGCGTAGTCATCTATCTTTTTCATGTCTTTTGCCATTTGGGCTATACACCAGTCATCAATTGCATATTCCAATGCAATAGCTACTGATCCATTTATTGATTCCGCAGGAATATGCTGGATTTTGTTCAGATAGTCTAATCCTCGACGATCAGATGTCGCCGTTTTCTTCATGGCTTCAAAAGCATGTTCCACATCATATCCTCTATACCCTTTGAAATATGCGTCTACAATTACAGGAATGGAATGATTTCCTACCATACAATCCGTTTCATTACTCATCAAATGCCATACAGGCAACCTACCTTGCTGATCATAAATAGCCAGAAATGATTGAATGATGTCATTAATTTTGTCTTCCTGAATTATGGTATACAATGGATGTAAAGCACGATAGGTATCCCATAATGAGAAAGTGGTATAATTAGTAAATCCAGTAGCTTTATGCGTTTTTTTGTCTGCGCCTTGGTAATCTCCATTAACATCATTATAAATAGAGGGAGCAATCATGGTATGATATAATGATGTATAAAACACTTTTTTTGTATCAGCATCAACAACGATTTTGCTTAATTCAGTATTCCATTTTTTATCTGCCTTGTCAACGATTTTATGAAAGTCCCAATCTGGAATTTCGGCTTTGATGTTTTCAATGGCATTTTCAGTACTTACTGGGGAAAGTCCAACTTTCACTAATATTTGATTCCCTTTTTTCGTTTTGAAATCCAGCACTGCTTTTATTTTTTTTCCTTTGCTTTGAAACCCTTTTACCATTGCAATACTGTCATAAAGTGCAATACCTGAAATTACTTCTGAGAATTCCATTGCAAAGAACAAACGTTGATCTTTTGCCCAACCTTTAGAATTTCGATATCCTACAAGGGTTTTACTCCCGGTTTTTTTTATCAAACATGCTGTAGACACATCTTCCCCAAGACCATTTGATAGATCTAGAAGTATACGAGCCTGGTCATTTTGCTTAAAAGAATACTTATGAAAACCTACTCTTTCGGAAGCGGTTAATTCCGCTTTTATTTTATACCTGTCTAAGAACACACCATAGTATCCTGGTTTAACCACTTCGTTCTTGTGCGTGAATAAAGAACCATAACTGTTCTCCAATTCTTCTTTTGTGGCACTTTCAGGATTCTTTAAATCATGATAGGACGCTTGAGTAAGATTAGTTTTTCCAGTAAAAGGAAGTAGTAATATATCGTTTAAATCAGCACAACCAGTGCCACTTAAGTGGGTATGTGTAAAACCTGCTATTACGTTACTGGAATAATTATAGCCACTACACCAATCCCAACCTCCATCAAGCTGAGTAGGACCCAATTGCACAAAACCAAAAGGAACATTTGCCCCAACAAAAACATGACCATGACCTCCTGAACCAATTAATGGATCAACATATTGAGTGTAAGTATCATTTCTTTTTATTTTTTCTTTTTTTCCTAAAGAATAGACCAAAACAACTACTAAACCTATAACAATGGAGAGTGCAAATATTATTTTTTTGCTTTTCATAAGCAGCATTTTAAAATTTATTTTTTTGTAATTAATGAGTTTAATCAATCTGACTCCCTATTATCTTAGCTCCTACTTAAATAATTAGTTCAAAAAGCTTTACCAAAATAAGTTTCGAAAATAGCTGTTACCAATAGGGGTTTACAAATCATAATAAAGTAATTATATTTTATTTAATCCAGAATGAAGCTGAATAGTTTCTGAACCACCTTCCCAACTAAGTAAAAGGACTAATTCGAGATTCGATTTAATTTCAATCGTTGGCCGTTGCTTTGCCGAACTACGAGCCGCACATTTCAACGAAAGCATCCCTTCAGGACCAATCGGATAACGGTCGATCCCATGTTCCTCAGTAAGGTTAACACGCCATTCGATCGTTTTCTTTAAATAATTAGCATTAATCCCAAAAAGCGATTCAAAAAGCACTGAAATAGGCACTAGACCCGTCCAGCCAACAAAATCGGGACGAGCAAGCAAACCGGGCTCGGTTGCTTCAGGCGCATAATATTCCCAAAAAGTATGTGTCTTTTTAAATACTTCGGCTACTTGCTCGTGGTGACGTTTCGCCAAATCGAAAGCTTCTTTATAGAAACCATTTCGTTGAAGCCCTTTGATCACCATGTAGTTTGTTGGAGCCCAAACCCCGCCTTGCCAATAACGCCCGTCAGCCTGATATTTTTCATGATTAGCAGGAATCGATGGTACTGGATGCTTTCGGTTGAAAGTTTTCGGGTCGGAAAGATGACCAACAAAAGCTTTTAATTCCTCTTTGTTGAGTAGATCACTCCACAGTGCCCAATAAGCACCAATACTCATTAGCGAACCTTGGCTGCCATCGGCATATTTGTCATAGAAAAAGGAAGTTTTTGGATCCCAAAGTTTCTCCTTGATGAGTTTTTTTAGTGATTTTGTTTCATCCTCAATTTCTTCTATTTCCTGCCAACGCTCCACATAAAAACCAAATTCTACCAATAACTTCCCTACAAAAAGTTGTTGCAAGCAGGTATCTAACCAGGTCATATGACCGTGCGAAAATATCGGATTATAATTATTTGTCACTCTTGGCTGATTGTCCATTCCTGTTCCCCAACCACTCGACCAATAGGAACCATCCTGCCAAGTGCGGTTCAATTTAAGCCACTGGTAATAAGCCACCAATACAGGAAAGGACTGATGCACCCTTTCCCACTCCCCAAATTGTTTAAAATATTCCATCTCACTCCAGGGAAGCAGGTTCGGTCCGGTACTAGTGGGATCGTATTCCTGAAAACAATCTTCACCCGTATTTCCCCATATTTCACGACAGATAAATCCATCTGGATGTTGTTTGGCATAAAAATTATTGAGCGTTTTCTGAAAAGGAAAGGCACGTGAACCATAGCGTGCAAATAGTGTGATAAAATTGGAATCCCACATAAAAAGATTCCCATTGTAAGCAGTGTCAATATAGGAATTGAGAAAACCCGATTCCTTGACAGGATCTTTAATGTTTTTGAAGGCAAGTTCCCAAGCTTTCCAATACATTTCAATTGCAAGATCATGACCCTTCCAAAAAGGGACCGGCAATATTTCTTTGGCCTTCTCAAAACTAGGAGGGGCTATGATATCGAGTTGGGCTTTGCGAAATTCATTTTCAGTGACAAATACATTTTTTACATAGGTGTTTTTATAGGGTGATTTACCCGAAGTGGTTGCCGAGGTCTGAGCCAACATGTTCAAACCCATTAATGCCAAAATACAATTAATTAAAGTGGCTTTACTAAAAAAATCAAGTGGTGTATTCATCGATTCATATATTAGTTCATTGTTGTTCGATAATAAATAAGCTATAAAAATGGCTTCTTAATACGATGGTTATAGTTAATTATATTTCTACCAAGTCTGTTTTCGGATTTTTATTCCGAAGATGATTTTAATCCAGGCTTAGAAAACTTACTACAAAGCCTCTTAAGGATTTTAAGTCCATCCCTTTTAAGACGATTCCAACCGATAAAAAACCTGTATAGTTTTTACACCATACAGGGTTAATAATTTATATTAGCTTAAGCTATTTAAATCAAAAATAACCTTAGCATAGCAATACCTTAATAGTTAGGGTTCTGTTTAATACTACCGTTACTATTATCAATTTCTCCTTGTGGATAGGGTAGCAAACGATGTCTTGATGGAATATAGCTACGAACTGGTTTATAAGTTCCTTCCGCAGGCAGTGCATTATAGATTGATTCGGCCAATTCCCAACGTACCAAGTCAAAGTGACGATCACCACCTTCAAAGGCAAGTTCCATACGACGTTCATACATCAAATCATTGAATGTGGGAGCTGTGATAGGCGCAAGTCCTGCACGTACACGAACCAAATTAAAAGGCGCAGCAGCGGCAGCTATTCCAGTGGCTCTATTGCTTGGCCCTCCACCATTCAGGTTCATAATAGCCTCCGCAGCAATCAACAATACATCGGAATATCGCAATGCTGGAACATTCAGACCGGCACGCCAGTCAGTATATTCAGTTTTATAAGGCGACATATATTTCACACAAACCACTGGAGACTGGTTGTTAGGCGCCTGAATAATATCTGTTGAACCATGGTAAGTAACCACGTCAACCCCACGTTTTGCGACTGTGGCCGCTTTTCGGAGATCACCACTCTGATAAGAATCGTATAAATTCAATGTTGCACTTACCAATCTCCATCCTTCTCCCAATGGCTCAGGATGGGTTCCGCCCCAAACATTATTAGGTAACATCAAAACTGGTGTTATAGGATATTCGCCTAAACGAGCACCTAACCCCCAAAGGATCTCGCTGTCGTTTTCATGTTCAATTGTAAAAACATCTGCATAGTTTGCTGTGAGCGCATGTTTTCCCGAATTAATTACTTTTTCCGCAGCAGTTTTAGCATCGCTCCATTTCTTTTCGAAGGCATACACCTTTGCAAGCATTCCCCATGCAGCCCCAAGTCCAGGTCGACCTTCTTCATGCTCCCAAGCAAGTTGCGTAGTTGCTGTTTTTAGGCTATTTTCAATAAGGTCCCAAGTCTCAACTTCAGTTGTCCTAACTAGAGCTGCCGCTGGATCTTTAGGATTATAAATAGGTAAACCACCATATCTTATGGCCTGCTGATAATAGGCGAAAGCCAGTAAAAAATTTGCTTCACCCAATATTCTATTCTTTTGTGCCGCATCCATAGTAATACCAGGCACATTTGTCAAAACGTCAGTTGCTCTTTTAATTGTCTTATAATAAGAAACATAGCTGTTATGACTTAGATCTCCTTCGTTGTTCTGTAATGCCCTAAATTCAGACATAGCAATATAATCTGAATAATTATCGTTCATATAGGCGTTATCGCTGAACGCTTCAATACTGCACCACTCTTCTCCTCCGAGAGCCTCTTCATCCTGTAATGGGGCATAAGCGCCGGCTAATGCAGACTCTGCTTGAGCGCCAGTTTTCCAAAATACGGCATCGGTAAACTCATGCGGTTGTTTATCCAGAAAGTCATTGCTACAAGAAGTAATAAAAACCAACAACATTAAAATTGGAATATATATTTTTATGATATTCATAATTGATAGAATTAAAAGTTAAAGTTAACACCAAACAAAAAGGCCTTTGCAGTAGGATAAGTCCCTTTATCAACTCCAAACATATTGTTGCTGAACCCTCCTTCCGCACCCACTTCAGGATCAAATCCTGTATATTTTGTAAGGGTAATTAGGTTTTGTAAAGTAAAATAGGCTCTTAGTTTTGAGATCTTTTCGCCAGTAATTTTTTTATCAAAAGTATAACCAAAAGTCAGGTATTTCATACGAGCAAAACTACCGTCCTCAAGATAGAGAGTACTGTATGTCTTATTGCCATTTAAATCCTTAATAGTAACTCTGGGAACAGTTGTACTTGGCGATGTAGGAGTCCATCGATCTAAAATATCAGTTCTGTTGTTGTAGTTAGTCCCATTCATAAAGGTACCGCCTAACTTTAGGCCGTTAAAAATCTCATTTCCTTGGCTTCCAACCCATAACATACTCACGTCAAACCCTTTATATTCTCCATTGAAAGTCAACGAAGCGGTAAGGGAGGGAAAACTATTTCCTGCGTTAAACCTGTCATTTGCACCAATCACACCATCATGATTTCGGTCTTCAAACTTTACATCTCCTGCTACCGCATAAGGCTGAATCTTCTCACCAGCAGCATTTTTGTAGTTATCCACCTCAGCCTGCGTTTGGAAAATTCCTAAGGCATTAAGCACATAAAAATGACCCAATGATTGTCCTTCTGCAATTCTACCAACGTTTACATTCTTATAATCTGCGGCGTATATCTGATTACTGCCTGAAATACCGAATGAGGTTAACTTATTGCTAACAGTAGCTATATTTCCGGTTATACCATATTTGAATTGGTCATTGCTGTTACGATAAGTAATCCCAAACTCAAATCCTTTATTGGATACTTCCCCAGCATTTTGGAAAGGAGCCGCTCCTACTCCAAGTGAGGCAACTAGCGGAACTTGAACCAAAATATCAGTAGTTCTTTTATCGTAATAATCGGCAGTTATTAAAAGTTTGTCATTATAGAAACTTACATCTATACCAAAATCAGTTTGCGTAGTAACTTCCCATTTGATATTTGGGTTAGAATAGCGATCCTGCGCTACTGCTGTGAAGCTATTTCCATTCAATGTTGGAGAATCAACAGTACTAATAGTACTATAATACTGGTAGTTAGGGATTTTGTCATTCCCCAATTGACCCCAACTGGCGCGGAATTTTAAATCTGAAATACCAGTGGATAAGTCTTTAAAAAAGTCTTCTTTAGAAATTCTCCAACCTCCT
>RRZU010449461.1_pt1 | contig 27110 bp, 29 predicted proteins | sample 2165561 | NCBI WGS metagenome assembly RRZU01 (sample SAMN10456909, study PRJNA506462) | wastewater metagenome | isolation source: wastewater sludge | place: USA: Moscow, Idaho | reverse complement strand
TTGAACAAAATTCTTCAAATCCTCAAATTAGAAAATTAAGAGATTCTATAAATACGATGATTGAAAGAACAAACCAAAACTTAGTTGGATTAAATAACATATTGATTGAATATGGTAATTCAAACTTTTCTATTGGTGATTCAAAAATTGATACATCAAAAGTTAATGGAATTATTTCTTCTTTAGCTGCTAGTACGCAGTTAATTGGAGTTACAGTTTCAGAATTCTTATCTATGATTGTTGGAAGTGGTAGACAGTTAAATGAAGATACAAATACTCTATCTCAAGCAGCAAATAGATTATCTGCTTCAGCAAATGAGCAAGCTGCTTCGTTAGAAGAGACAGCGGCTGCAATAGAAGAGATTACGTCTATTGTAAAATCAAGTGTTCAAAAAACAACTCAGATGTCAACTTTAGCTAAGCATTTACAACAATCTTCGATGGAAGGGGAGTCTCTTGCTACTAAGACAAATTATGCAATGGAAGAGATTGATAAGCAAGTAAGATCAATAAATGAAGCAATAAGCATAATTGACCAAATTGCTTTCCAAACAAATATTCTTTCATTAAATGCAGCTGTTGAAGCTGCAACTGCAGGAGAAGCTGGAAAAGGATTTGCAGTAGTTGCACAAGAGGTAAGAAATCTAGCAGCTAGAAGTGCGGAAGCTGCAAAAGATATTAAAAATATTGTTGAGATTGCAACTTCAAAAGCAAATGAAGGTAAAGATATTGCAAATGAGATGATAAATGGTTATTCAACATTAAATGCAAAAATTAATGAAACAATAAATCTAATTGAAGATGTATCTCAAGGTAGCAAAGAAGAAGAAAAAGGAATTATTCAAATAAATGATACTATAAATATTTTGGATAAAGCTACTCAAGTAAATGCAAATCAAGCTACAGTAATTAGTGATTTAGCAAGTGAAGTTGCGAATTTATCTACAAATCTTCTAAAAATTGCTGATAGAGCAAAATTTAAAGAATTTAGTCATAAAGAGATAGAAGATATAGATTTAGTATTTAAAGTTTCAAAATTAAAAAATGATCATATTAGATTTAAACTTGTAAATTTTGATAAAGTAGGGCAAACAAAAACTGCATGGACTGTTACTAAACCAACTGATTGTGATTTAGGAAAATGGATAGCAGAGCAAGAGAGCTTAAATAATCCATTTACAAAAACTCAAAACTGGAAAAATCTAAAAGTAAATCATGAAATAGTTCATAACAGTGTTCAAAAATATATAAATGAAGATTGTAAAGACAATGTAGATAATGAATTATTAAATACTTTATCTAAAGAGCTTGATCAAGCAACTTTTGAACTATTTAAATCTTTAGATCAATTAAAAAAAGATAATATACTTGAACAAAATAATTTTTCAAAACCAACTATAGAAAACAAACAAAATATTGAGATAAAATCTTCTAAAATAGAGTTGAAACCTCAAGAAAAAACTACTAAAGTTATAGCTTCAAAAACAAATGATGATGAGTGGGAGAGCTTTTAAGCTCTACACTTATTCTACAAAATATTCACAAACAAAACATTTATTAAAAAATAGATATAATCTACACTTAATTTAAATAAAAATATATAAAAATAATCAAAGGAATTTTATGAGTAAGCAAAAAGTTGAGTTGCTTAGCCCAGCTGGAAATTTAGAAAAATTGAAAATAGCTATAAATTATGGAGCAGATGCTGTTTATGCAGGTGTTAGCCATTTTAGTTTAAGAATAAGAGCATCAAAAGAGTTTACATTTGAAACTTTTAAAGAAGGAATAGAATATGCACATGCTAGAGGTAAAAAGGTATATGCAACAATAAATGGTTTTCCTTTTAACTCTCAGATAGAATTATTAAAAAAACATATAGCAACAATGGCGGCTTTAAAACCAGATGCTTTCATAGTTGCTGCACCAGGTGTAGTACAATTATGTAGAGAAATAGCACCAGAAATTGATATTCATTTATCAACTCAAGCAAACGTTTTAAATTATCTTGATGCAAAAGTTTATTGGGATATGGGAGTTAGAAGAATAGTTGTAGCAAGAGAGATATCATTAAAAGATGTAGTTGAAATAAAAAAATATCTTCCAGATATGGAAATAGAGATTTTTGTTCATGGTTCTATGTGTTTTGCTTATTCAGGAAGATGTTTAATTAGTGCTGTTCAAATGGGAAGAGTTCCAAATAGAGGAAGTTGTGCAAATGATTGCAGATTTGAGTATACTCTTTATGCAGGAAATGATGATCATGGAACACTATTTAGACTTGAAGAAGAGCCAGGAGTTGGAACATATATTTTTAATTCAAAAGATATGAATTTAGCTTCTCACATAAAAGAAATTTTAGATAGTGGTGCAGTTGATAGTTTAAAAATAGAAGGAAGAACAAAATCTCCATATTATGCTGCAGTTACAGCAAAAGCTTATAGAGAAGCTATTGATGATTATTATGATGGAAAATTTGAACCTGAGAAATACCAAAGAGAGTTACATACTACAAAAAATAGAGGCTTTACTGATGCTTATTTAATTCATAGACCATTTGAAAAAGTAGATTCTCAAAATCATGATTATGCTTTAAGTAAAGGAAGTTACGAAGTAACTGGTCTTGTAACAGAAGATGAAGAACATTTTTATTGTAAATACAAAGTTTATCCAAATGAAGATATAGAAATTTTTACTCCCCATAATACAGTTTTACAAGAGTGTGATAATGAAATAGGAAAAGTGTTCAAAAAAGAAGATGGACTTTATTATATAAACTTTAAAAAGATTTTAACAGATACAAATAAAGAGTTAGAAAGCGTTCACAGTGGAAATGTGAATAAAATAAAACTTCCTTGTAAATTGCCATATTTAACAATGTTTAGGATAGAAAATACAGAGACAAATATTGATTAAGTTACAGTAAAATGATTTTCTTTAGAGTTACAAATAATATAAATATAAAAACAACAGATGGTTCTTTAGTGAAGTATTTCAGATTTAAAGCACCGGCTAGTTTACCTAATGAAACAGTTTATATTTCTACTTATGATGATTATTGTGATTTAAATGCAGTTTTTGGAAGAATAGATAAAAGCAAATATTTCACAAAAATCTTAAATGAAGATAATGTAAGATCAAATAAAGATTTCCCAATTGAGCTTGGGATTTCAACAAAAAATGAATTTAACAGAGATAAAAATCAAAGAGCAGAAGAGTTTATTAATTTAGATGCTGTTGATTTATATAAACAAGTAAAATATACAAATAAAGATAATATAAAAGTTGCAATAATTGGTGGAATGTCTACGGGTATTGGTAAAACTATTGCGTCTTGTACTGCTTTAAGAATTTTGCATCAAAAACTAAGTGAAATATTTAAAAGTGTAAAAATTGATATATATATTAATGCTTCAAATAATAGTTATTTTACTAGGGATAAAGATATATATAAAACACAAGATTATTTGAATGATATTTTACCTTTAAGTATAACTACAAAACAGCTTTGTGAATATGATTATTTTATTGATAATAGTGTTGATTTTACTAAACTTTTAGATTTAAATTATGTTGATGCTTGGCTTTATAAATTTGGAATTAATTACAAAAAAATTAGTCCAGAAGAAAAATATAACTCTTTGGAAACAAAACATTTTAATATAGATTCAGGCTTAAAGAATAAAATTTCTGAAGCAAAAAGTAGAGGAAAACTTTTACTTTTCCATCCTTACAGTGCAAATATAAATAAATCAATTCCACAAATAATAGCTATTGATTTATTAAAAGAACTTCTTTTAAAATTGGAAGATTATACTGTTGTAACTACTCTTCAAATTGATTTAAAAATTAAAGCTGATAATCTATTAGACTTATCAAAAGATTCTAGAACAATAAATGATTTTATATATATTATCTCTTGTATGGATAAAGTAATAACTACAAATACATCAGCTTTTCATATATGTGATGCTTTTATGATTCCAACGATTACTTTTTTTGTTGAAGATAATTTTGAAGAGATAAGTAAATATTATAAATATAATAATTCTATTTATTTAAAAGATCAATCAAAAAATTTATCAAAATTTATTTATGAAAATGAAGTATTAACAATCTACAAGTTAGAAGCCTGGAGAAGTTTGAAAGTTTCGAAGATTATAAAGTTATTAGAAAAAATTTGATATAATCTGCGAATTTAAAAAATTATAAAGGTAAAAAAATGAAATTCGTTTCGATAATAATGGGTAGTAAATCTGATTATGAAATTATGAAAAATTGTGCTGATACTTTTGAACAATTCAATGTTAAATATGAGTTAATTATATCTTCTGCTCACAGAAGTCCTGAAAGAACTAAAGAGTATGTAAAAGAAGCTGAAGAAAAAGGTGCAATTGCTTTCATAGCAGCAGCTGGAATGGCAGCACACTTAGCAGGAGCATTAGCAGCAACTACAACTAAACCAATCATTGGAGTACCTATGAAAGGTGGTGCAATGGATGGTATGGATGCTATGCTTTCAACTGTTCAAATGCCTGCAGGTATGCCCGTTGCTACTGTAGCACTTGGAAAAGCTGGAGCTATAAATGCTGCTTATTTAGCAATGCAAATCTTAGCAATTAGTGATAAAGATTTAGCTGTTAAATTAAAAGAAGATAGAATGGTTAAAGCTAAAGCTGTTGAGAGTGATTCTAAAGATATTGAAGTAATTCTATAATGAAGCCAATTGCACTATTTACACTACCTAATTGTAAATGGTGCAAAGAGGCCATTATCTACTTAAAAAGTAAAAAACTAAAATTTAATCAAATTGATTTAACAAAAAATGCTAGTGCTTTAAAAGATTGTCAAAAAAGATGTTCCGGTGCTCCAGTTATTCTAATTGGAAATAGTTGGATTTGTGGTTTTGACAAAGAAAAAATAAATAAAGAGTTAGGAATAAAATAAAATGCTTACTTTTTCACAAATGTTATTAAAACTTCAAGAGTTTTGGGCAAAAGAAGGGTGTAATATTGTTCAACCATATGATATTCCAGCAGGGGCTGGAACTTTTCATCCAGCTACACTTTTAAGAAGTTTAGATAGCACTCCTTGGAGTGTTGCTTATGTTGCACCTTCAAGAAGACCAACAGATGGAAGATATGGTGAAAACCCAAATAGATTAGGAAGCTATTATCAGTTTCAAGTATTAATAAAACCAAGTTTAGAAAATATTCAAGATTTATATTTACAATCTTTAGAATATTTAGGTTTGGATTTAAAAAAGCATGATATTAGATTTGTAGAAGACAACTGGGAATCACCAACTTTAGGAGCTTGGGGATTAGGATGGGAAGTTTGGCTTGATGGCATGGAAGTTACACAATTTACATATTTCCAACAAGTTGGAGGTTTGGCTTGTGATCCTGTTGCTGTAGAGATAACTTATGGAACAGAAAGACTTGCTATGTATCTACAAGGTGTTGATACTGTTTTTGATATAGTTTGGAATGAAAATAAATTTGGAAAAACAACATATGCAGATGTTCATAAAGAAGGAGAATATCAATTTTCTAAGTATAATTTTGAAGTGGCAAATACAACTAAATTATTTAGAGATTTTGAAGAAGCGTTTAATGAATGTAAAGCTTGTTTAGAAGCAAATCTTCCGCTTCCTGCATATGATCAATGTATGGTAGCAAGTCATGCTTTTAATACATTAGATGCTAGAAAAGCAATAAGTGTAACTGAAAGACAAAATTACATTTTAAAAGTACGTGAACTTGCACAAGCTTGTGCTGTTATGTATAAAGAACAGGAAGAATCAAGACTTAAAAGAGTAGGAAGATTATAATTTGAAAATAAGAGATATCTACGAGTTTTTGAATTCTTTTAGCCCATTTGAACTTCAAGAAAAATGGGATAATTCAGGACTTATTGTAGGAAATATGAATGATACTTTTGAAAACTTGTATTTGAGTATGGATTTAGATTTAGAGTTAGTAAAAAATTTAAAAGAAAATTCTTTAGTAATTACTCATCATCCATTGATTTTTAGTGGATTAAAAAAAGTAAACTATGATACATACTCTTCAAAAATTTTAAAAGAGCTTATAAAAAAAGATATCTCTTTAATTTCTATGCATACAAATATAGATAAAACACATTTAAATAGATTTGTAACAGAAGAAATTCTAGGATTTAAAATAGAAAATCAAAATGAGTTTATTGCAAATTGCAGTGTTGATATGAGTTTTGATGATCTTTTAAAGCATTTAAACAAAAGATTAAATTTAAAACATATAAAGTTTGTAAAAATAAAAGAGTATATTAAAACTTTATCGATTTGTACAGGTTCTGCAATGAGTTTAATTGATGCAGTTGATACAGATTGTTTTATAACAGGTGATATAAAATATCATGATGCTATGGAAGCAAAAGCTAGAGGTTTGTCTTTAATTGATATTAGACATTATGAGAGTGAAAACTACTTTAATATACTTTTAGAAGAACTATTAAAAGAGTATTTGAAAAAAAATAAATTAAAAGCTATAATAACAGCTTCAAAAAATCCATTTGAGTTTTTTATAGAAGGAGAAAACATTGAATAAGTATTTAGAGGATTTAATAAAGTTATCAAAGTATGATACAAGTATTAGTCAATTTGAACCAAAAATTGAAAATCAAAAAGCAAAGTTAGCAACTTTTGTTGAGACAGCTGAAGCTATAAAAGTAGGTATTAACTCAACATATTTAGAAATTGATGATTTAAAATCAAAAAGAACAAAAAATAATATTCACTTGAGTGAATTAAAAACAAAATTAGACTCAATTGCTAAAAAAAATAAAGATGTAACAAATGAAAAAGAGTTAAAAGCTTTACAATTAGAAGAAGAGATTGCTAAAGAGCAAGTTAGCTTTGCAAATGAAGAGATTGAAAGACTTGATAAATTAACTGCTGCTAAAGAAGAAAAATTAAAAGAATTTCAAGAAAAATTAAAAGTAGAAGAAGAAGATATTAAAGAGATTAGAGTTGTTGTTGAAGATACAATTGCTCAAATTAATAATGAAAGAAATGAAGTTTATGCAAAAAGAAGCGAATTATTAAGTCAATTTGATAACAAAATTTTAACTTTCTATGAAAAAATAAAAAGATGGGCAAAAGATACTGCGGTAGTTCCTGTAAAAAAACAAGCGTGTTACGGATGTTTTATGAAAATAAATGATAAAACTTATGCTGAAGTTTTAAGAGGAGAAGAAATTGTAAATTGTCTTCACTGTGGAAGAATTCTTTATAAAGGTGAAGAAGAAACAGTTACAACAGAGGCTTAATTTGAGCCTCTTTGCTCTTTTTTATAATTTTATTTTAATTCTAATTTATATACTTTTTATTCCATATTTATTATATAAGTCAAGAACTAAAAAGTATAAGCTAGCTATTCCTGCAAAGTTTTTTTTAAGAAATAACCCAAAATTTGATTTAAATGGTGTTTGGTTTCATTCTTGTTCTATGGGTGAAGTAAGAGCAATTAAACCATTAATAAAAGAGTTTGAAGATGAAGCCAATATTAGTGTAATTACAAATACTGGTTTTGATGAAGCAAAAAGTATTAGTTCAAATGTGAGATTTTTGCCTTTTGAATTCTTCCTACCATTTTGGATAACTAAACAAAAAGTTTTAGTAGTTATGGAAGCTGAACTTTGGTATATGCTATTTTTAGTTGCTAAGAAAAAAGGTACAAAAACCTTACTTATAAATGCAAGAATTTCTGATAAATCTTATAAATCATATTTAAGATTTAGATTTTTTTATAAAAAGATATTTTCAAATATAGATAAGGTTTTTGCACAAAGTGAAATTGATAAAATAAGACTTTTACAATTAGGTGCAAAGGATGTTGAGGTTATTGGAAATATAAAATTAGCTCAACTTCCACAAAAAAAGCAGAACTTTGAAAAACCTGATGGTATAGTAATAACTGCTGCAAGTACCCATGAAGGTGAAGAAGAATTAATATTGTCTGCTTTTAATAAAGAGTTTGGGAAACTAATAATTGTTCCTAGGCATCCTGAAAGATTTTTAAAAGTTGATGAGTTAATTAAAAATTATATCAAAGGTAAGAATATTTCCTATCACAAATATAGTATTAAAGAAGATTTTAGCAGTGATATTGTTTTAATTGATAAAATGGGGATTTTAAATGATATTTATGCAATAAGTGATATTACTATTTTAGGTGGAGCATTTGCTAAAGTAGGGGGACATAATCCAATTGAACCTGCTTATTTTGGAAATGTGATAATTAGTGGAAAAAATATTTTTAATCAAAAATCACTTTTTGAGTGTATAAAAAATTATTATTTAATAGAAAATTATGAATTAAAAGAGTATTTAAAAAAAGCGGGTACTCTCTTAAAACCAGAATTAACAAAAGAAGGTTCATTTGAACCTATAATTAAGGAGATGAAAAAATGGCTGTAGAATATGATAAAGCTTATAAACTTTTAGCAATTCAGGAAAAAATTTCTAATGCTAAAGCAAAAGATTTGATTGATAGAGGATTAGTAAAAGTTGGTGATAAAAAAGTTATGATTGCTAGGGGAGAAATTAGAACAGATACAAAATTTAACGTAAAAGAACTAGCAAAAACAAAAGTTATTTTTGAAGATGATAATATTTTAGTTGTTGATAAACCAGCATTTATTACTGCTGATGAAGTTGCAAAAACTTTTAAAAATGCAATACTTTTAAATAGACTTGATAAAGAAACAAGTGGTGTTATGATGTTTGCAAAAAATGAAGATTTTCAGAAAAAAGCTATTAAAGAATTTGCACAAAATAGAGTTTATAAAGAATATGTAGCAATTGTTGAAGGTAAAGTTATTGAAGAAATAGTTATTGATAAACCTATTATTACTATAAAAGATAAAGGTGTAGCAAAATCAAAAATTGATAAAAATGGGAAAAGTGCAAAAACAACTGTTTATCCACTTTTAGTAGAGGGAAATAAATCAAAAATAAAACTTGTGATAGAAAGTGGAAGAACTCATCAAATTAGAGTTCATTTGAATTCTGTAGGTTTACCTATAATTGGAGATGCTATTTATGGAAGAACAGCTTCAAATGTAAATAGAGTTTTATTACATTCTAAAATTACAAAAATCTTTGATTATACTTTTGAAGCAAAAGAACCAAAAGAATTTAAAGTATATGATTTTAGCTAATATTAAGTTGTCTAGAAAGAAAAAGCTCATTTTAAAGGGCTTTAGAGAAAAAAATAAGCTAAAAAAAAACTTAAAATGATGATATTGATTAATCTATTTTAAAGTATTATTTAAATAAAATCCAAAAATAAAAAATATGGAGAAGTATCTTGTTTGATTCAATAACGGGCTCGCTTAGAGGAATAATAGGAAAAATTAGACATCAAGATGATGTTGCATCACTTAGCAGAGCTATAAGTGAACTAAAAAAAGCTTTCTTAAAAGCAGATGTTCATCATAAAACTACTAAAGACCTATTAAATGCTATTGAATTAGAAACTAAAAAAATTGGAATTGGTCAAGATAATTTCATAAAAGTGTTAAAACAAGAACTAGAAAAAGTTTTAACTGCTAATGGAAATCAAGGATTTGTATTTTCTTCTACTCCTCCTACAGTTGTTTTAATGACAGGACTTCAAGGAAGTGGTAAAACAACAACAACTGGAAAATTGGCAAACTATTTAAAAACAAGAAAGAAAAAAGTTTTAGTTGCAGCTTGTGATTTACAAAGACTTGCAGCAGTTGAACAGTTAAAACAGATTGCTAAACAAATTGATGTTGATATCTATTTTGATGATAATGAAAAAGATCCTATTAAAATTGCTCTTGCTGCTAAACAAAAAGCTACAAGAGAGTTATATGATGTACTTTTAGTAGATACTGCTGGAAGACTTGCAATTGATGAAGAGTTAATGCTTCAATTAAAAGATATAAAAAATGCTATTAATCCAAATGAAATTTTTTATGTTGCAGATGCTTTAACAGGTCATGATGCTACAAAAACTGCGACAACATTTAAAGAAAAAATTGGAATAGATGGAGTTATTCTATCAAAATATGATGGTGATACAAAAGGTGGAGTTGCTTTAAGTATCGCAGATCAAGTAAATGTTCCTCTTAGATTTATAGGTATTGGTGAAAAAATGCCTGATCTAGAAGTTTTTATTCCTGATAGAATTGTTTCTAGACTTTTGGGTCTTGGAGATATTGCAGGCCTTGCTGAAAAAACTGCAAATATAATTGATGAGAAAAAAGCAAAAGAAGTTAGTAAAAAGATTAAAAAAGGTGAGTTTAATTTTAATGACTTCTTAGAACAACTATCAATGATGAGTAAATTAGGAAGCTTAAAATCAATTATTGGAATGATACCTGGTATGTCTGCTATGGCACCAGCTTTAAAAGATATGGATTTCGAGAACTCAAAGGAAATTATTAGAATAAAAGCACTTATTAGTTCTATGACACCAAAAGAAAGAGAAAATCCAGATTTACTAAATCCTAGTAGAAAAAAAAGAATATCTATGGGGTCAGGGCTTAGTGAAGTTCAAGTAAATAAAATATTAAAGCAGTTTAAAAATGCTTCGAAAATGGCTAAACAACTTTCAAGTAAAGGTGGAATGAAAGGTTTACAAAATATGTTGTCTCAAATGGGACCAAATGGAATGCCAAAAATTCCAAGATAACAATAAAAATAGTATTGAGCTGTAAACTTATTGGAGTTTAGAATTCAATACTATAAATTAAAAAAAGGAAAGAAAACATGACAGTGATTAGATTAACAAGAATGGGAAGAAATAAAAAACCATTTTATAGAATAGTTGTAACAGATTCAAGAAAAAGAAGAGATTCAGGATGGATTGAATCAATTGGTTACTTTAACCCAGTTGTTGAGCCACAAGTTCTAAAAATTGATGAAGATAGATATAACTATTGGTTAAGTGTTGGTGCTAAACCATCAGAAAAAGTTAAAAAATTAGCTTCAAGATAATATTTTAGATTAAATATGATAATAAATTTTATACAAAACTATGCAAAACTAATTGTTGCAGTACCAGAAGATGTTGTTGTTACAAAAGAGCAAATAGATGAAAATTTTGTTGAAATTACAATAAGTGTAAATAGTGTTGATATTGGAAAACTTATTGGAAAAAATGGAAATATGATAAATGCTCTTAAGACAATAGCAAATGGATGTAAAGCTAAAGATGGAATATCTTATAAAATACAAGTAGTTACAAAGTAGATGAATAAAGTTTATGTTGCAAAGCTAGGAAAAACAGTAGGTCTTCAAGGTCATTTAAGACTTTTTATTGACTCTGATTTTCCTGAGCAATTTAAAAAAGGTGCTATTTTTACTACAAATAGAAATTTGATTTTAAAAGTTCTTGAGTGTAATTTAAATAAAGATTTAATAAAGTTCGAGGATTATGAAGATGTAGATTTAGCAAAAAAACTTACAAATAGTGAACTTTTTACAACTGAAGAAGCTACTAAAGAATATTGTAAATTAAAAGAGAATGAATTTTTTTGGTTTGATTTAATTTCTTGTGAAGTTTTTGAAGATGATTTAAAATTAGGAAAAGTAAAAGATATTCATAGGTATCCACTAAATGATTATCTTGAAGTTGAGACAGATTTTAATCTTGTAGAAAGAAAACTCCCAAAAAACTTCTTAGTACCACATATATTTGGTGATTTTATAGATAAAGTTGATATTGAAAATAAGAAAATATTTGTAAAAAATTCTTTTGATATTTTAGAAAATTCTTAATATTTTCTATTTAGTAATTACATCGTTTATTAAACTCTTCTTTAGTCATTTCAAGTTCATATGCTTGTGAAAAACCATTTTTAATAAGTTTATTTAATAATTCTTCTCTTGTTTCATTATTTTCAAATGGACCGTAATATAATTCAATTCTATTTAAATCATCTCTACAAAGATGAATATTAGGATTAATATTCGTAGCTTTGTCTAAATATTTTTTATACAAAGTCCCTTTTATTTTAGCTACATTTATCAATTTTAAAAATGCTGTATCACTGCTATTTGTAGCTTTTGTTTCATCTTCTATAACTTCTTTGTTTTGAGTTATATTTTCAATTTGTTTTTCATCTTGCTTATTTTCTATTCTATTATCTTCTTCTTTAAAAATTTTATCAGGAGTAAGATTTGTATTTTGAGCTTTTAACAATTCTTCTTTTGCAAGTAGTGCTTCTTCTTTCAATGCTTCAAGTTTCTTCATTTCTATTTCTAATTCAATTTTCTTTTCTTCTAAAGATTCTTTTTGCTTTAAAACCATTGCTTCTTCAATTTTAAGTGACTCTTCTTCTATTCTTTTTTGTTCTTCAAGAATTCTCCTTGTTTCTTCATTTTCAACTATATTATAACTTTCATTTACAATATGCTTATTTGTTAAAGCTTCTAGTTGTTCATTTAATTTTTGAGAATTTATACTACTTAAATCAAATTTAACTTCTGGCTCACTCTGTTCTGGAATTGTTTCTTCTTTTGTAGCTAAATTTGTTTCTTGAATAGGAGCCTCAACTACAACTTCTTCTTTTGGTGTTAAAATTATTAAAGAAATACCTATAACTAGTAGTAAAACTAATAAAGCAATTACTGAAATAAGAATAACTTTTAAAGAAGGTTTTTTAAATTTCTTATTTGGAGATATAATCTCTTGTTCAGCTACCTTTATCTCTTCATTTTCTTGTGCCATATTCTACTCACTTGTTTGCTTTATTTTTTTTATTCTCTGATAATATTCTTGTCTATAAGCTTTTAATTCTTCTTTTTTTTTCTCTCTATATTCTTTATCATATCTTAATCTTTTTTCTTTGTTTTGCTCGTAATACTCTTTTTTATCTTCTTTGTACTTTTCGATTTTTTGTACTATTGATTCTTTTCTTTTATCAACATACTCTTTTTGTTTATGAGCTATTTCTTTAATTTTAATTAAAAAATCACCATTTTCAAATTCTGCTTGATAATCATATACTTGCTTTTTTATTTTACTTTTATGATAATAAGCCTTCTTTTTTTGCTTATGAGCTAGAAAGTTTTGTTCTCGTCTTTTTTTTAACTCTTCTAAATTCATTTTAATAAATTAAAATTAATTTTTAAGTCTATTTACAATATCTAGCATATTATCAGCTGTAGTAATTGCTTTAGAATTTGCTTCATAAGCTCTTTGAGCAGTAATTAAATCAACCATTTCATTTACTAGTTTAACATTTGATAATTCTATCATACCTTGTTGAAGGCTTCCAAATTGTTCTGTTGTTGGATCCCCTTCAAGTACTTCTCCAGATGCATCACTTTGCATAAAAAGTGATTCTCCAAGAGGAATTAAACCTGCTGGATTTATAAAATCTGCTAAAGTAATTTGACCCAACTCAACTGTATCACCAGTTTGTGCATCAGTTGCTGTTACAAGACCGTCTTTTCCTATTGTTAAATCTCTAGTATTATCTGGAACAACAATTTCAGGAGATAAAGTGTAACCATTTCCATTTACAATAGATCCATCAGCATTTAGTTTAAAATTACCATTTCTTGAATAAGCAACCTCACCACTAGGAAGAGTTATTTGAAAAAATCCTTTTCCTTGTATAGCAACATCAAGTGGATTTGAAGTAAGTTTCATATCCCCTTCAGTAAAGTTTTTCTGGATATTTGAAATTCTTACTCCCAGACCAACATCGATTCCAGTAGGATTTAATGTAGTTTGAGTAGTTTGTCCTGCTGTATAGTTCAAACTCTCATACATCAAGTCTTGAAACTCTGCTCTATCTTGTTTAAAGCCTGTTGTATTAACATTTGCAATATTGTTAGATGTAACATCAATTTGATGTTGCATAGAGTTCATTCCCGTTGCTGCTGTGTATAATCCTCTAATCATAGAAAATCCTTTTAATTACGTATCTTTAATTATATTTCAGCAATGTTTAAAAGTTGATAAAGTGATAAATTATTTTAAATAATATTAAGTAAAAATTTAAAACAAATTCTATATAATGCATAATTATTGAAAATTATACACTTACAAAATAGAGGAAAAAAAGAATGAAGATTCTAATAGTTGATGATAGCTCTACAATGAGAAGAATTATCGGAAATGTAGTTATGCAATTAGGATTTGGAAAAGATAATTTTGATGAAGCTGAAGATGGTGTAAAAGCTTGGAAACTTCTTACTGAAGCTCATTATGATGTTATTTTAACAGATTGGAATATGCCAAATATGAATGGACTTGAGCTTGTAAAAAAAATAAGAAGTGAGGGAACACATCAGAAAACTCCGATTATTATGATTACAACTGAAGGTGGAAAAAATGAGGTTATAACTGCTTTAAAATCGGGAGTTAATAACTATATAGTTAAACCGTTTAGTGCAGAAGTTCTAAAAGAAAAGCTTGATGGAGTTTTAAAAAAATAAATAAGGTTTTATTATGAGTATGAGTCAAGAAGAAATCGAAGCTTTAATGAATGGTTTAGATATCGTTGAAGATAAATCTGAACCTGAGGCAGTAGAGATTGAAGAACCTATAAAAGTTGACACAAAAGAGATTGAAGAATTAATTTCTCAGACAAAAGATATTGATGCTGCTAATGAAGATAATAGAGTATTAACTAATACGTATGAAATAGAGAATCTTTTAAAAGATATTGAGTCATCGTCTGTTTTTGAAAATGAAGAAGATGTAAAAGAAGATTTTCAAGAAAATATAAAATATGAAGATTTTTCTGAGCAAAAGAATCAAATAAGCGAGGATGATATTGTGAAAAATTGGACATCATCTAAGATAAAAGAAGGAATTATTCCAACTCCTGCGCATAGTGATACTAAAGTAGTGAGTCAGTTAACTCAAGTAGCAAATGATTCTGAAGAAAAAGTTTCAAAGATATTCGATGTATTAAGTTTAGCTTTAGATAACAATAATGTAGTTAGAAATAATTTTAAAGAGTGCGAAAATTATTTAGAATCACAGGCATCTTTATTAAATAGTTTGAGTAAAAAGTTTCCTAATATTAAAGTCTTTTCTGAACATTTAGAAAATATGAATAAGATAAATGAATCAATTGGAAATTTAAAAAATGTATTAAATGATGAAGATAACTCTATATTCCAAGCTATGGAGTTAATGCAGTTTAATGATATAAACAGACAAAAAATAGAGAGAGTTATGTTTGTAATCAGAAAATTATCTCTATATTTAAACAATCTTTTTGAGGATGGAGAAAATACAAAGTTCACACCGGTTGCTAAACATATCCATGGTGATAATAATGATGATTTAGCTGGAGATGATTTAGATAAATTAATAGAAGAATTTTCAAAAAATAGTTAGGAGAGGTTTATGAATCAAGGGGTTTATCCATTAGCAGCTTCAATGATTAATCAAATAAATAGATTAGATCAAATAAGTAATAATTTAGCTAATACGAATACTTACGGTTTTAAACAAGAGGGGACTACAGAAACAACTTTTAATTATTATTTAAAAAGAGCACAAGAGTCAAATGAAAACCCAACAAAGGTAAATGTTGTAACAAATAATGTTCCAAAAATTGATTCCAGATATATAAATGGTGAAATGGGACCTATTATAATGACTGGAAACAATTTGGATTTTGCATTAAACGATCCTGATACATTTTTTAAAATTCAAAATGAAAAAGGTGATATAGTATATACAAGAGATGGTGCATTTAAAAATTTAGATGGATTTTTGGTTGATAGTAATGGAAATAACGTGTTAAACCAAGATAATGAACCAATTGTAATTGAAGATGGTTTTGTTGCTCAAATAGGTGTTACAAGAACGCTATATACAAATCTTGATAAAATAGGTAATAATACTTATATGCCAAAAAATCAAAATGAGTTGGAAGTAATTGAAAATAATGATAATATGATTGTTCAAGGAGCAGTTGAGAGTTCAAATGTTAATTCTGTTTCAGCTATGGTTGAATTAATAGATGCTCATAGAAGATTTGATCAATCACAAAGAGCTATGAAAAGTATAGACGAGATAAATGCTGGACTTATAGATAAAATTGGAGGAAATACTAGATAATGAACGCAAGTAAAATATCGGGTACTCTTTTTGAGCAATTAAATTTTAGAGCTGAAAGACAAAAAGTAATATCTAGTAATATTGCGAATGTAAATACTCCTGATTATAAAACAAAAGAGTTGGTTTTTGATGATGAATTAAATTTAGCTATGAAAAACTCTTTACAAATGAATCAAACAAATAGAATGCATATGAATAATATTGATATTAATTCAAGATTATCGAATCCAAGATTAGTTGAAGTAAAAGGTTTACAAGAACAGAATGATGGAAATAATGTAAATTTAGACTCACAAATAAGTGAGCAATCTAAAAATAAAGTTATACTTGATGCAATTCAAACAGCAATCAAAAGAGATTCAAGATTATTTAGAAATATGATTGATTCATCTTCAAAAATTTAATTTAATATAGGGTATTTATGGATCAACTTTTAAAGTTTGTAAATAATTTAAATACAGCTCAAAGAGCAGTAATAATTGGAGGAGTCTCTTTATTATTTATAGTATTAGTTGGTTTCTTAGTATATTCAAATATTAAAGCTGAGGATAAAAAGCTAAATTATACAATAGCTTCTAATCTTACAAAATCTCAAGTTATGTTGGCAAGTGAAGAACTTGAAGCAGCAGGGATACAATTTTCTGTTATAGGAACAGGAAATAATTTAACTCTTAAAACTTCAAAAGAATTTGTAAATATTGCAAAAATAAAATTAGTTACAAGTGAAGCAGCAACAAGTAAACATGTAGGCTGGGAAATCTTTGAAAAATCATCATTGGGAACTACTAATTTTGAAAATAAAGTAAAATATTTAAGAGCTTTAGAAGGCGAACTTAGTCGTTCATTAGAAGCTTTAAATGGTGTATTAAAAGCAAGTGTTAAGATAGCCATACCAAAAGATACTATATTTACAGAAAAAAAAGGTTTAACTACAGCTTCTGCTATTTTATCAATTAAACCAGGTATTTTTTTAACACAAAAACAAATAGATGGTATTAAAAATTTTATAGCATCAGCCGTTCCTGATTTAAAGCAAGAAAATATTCAGTTAATAGATCAAGATGGGAGTTTACTTGAACTTTCTAATGAAGATGAAAATAACCAAAAATCAGTAACTCAAACAAAATATAAAGATACATTAGAAGAGGATTACTCTAAAAAAATAGTAGCATTACTTGAACCATTTGTAGGTGTTGGAAGAGTTGTTGCTAAAGTTACTTTATCTTTAGATTTTATTAAAAAAGATATTGAAGAAGAGATTTATAATCCAGAGGGAACTATAAGATCTCAACAAGTAATAGAGAATAATAGTTCAGCACAAGGAATGCCAAATAATTCAGGTGGAGTAGCTGGAGTTGATAATAATATTCAAGAACCAGCAAATGCAAATGGTGGTTCAAATATTGCTTCAAATACAGAAGGTACAAATACTGTAACGAACTATGAGATATCTAGAAAATTTGTATCTCAAAAAGATTACAATTATACAAATATAAAAAGAATTACTGCTGCTGTTACATTTGATTCTAGTGTTTTAAAAGATATCCCAAATAAAGATGAATTTATAGCTTCTCTTGAATCAATAGTTCAAAATACAATTGGATACGATCAAGCTAGAGGAGATCAAGTTACTGTTAAAGATTTCAAATTTATTGGAGTTAAACCTTTAGAACAAGTTGAACAAGTAATTGATGAAAATGGTAATGTTATTGTTAAAAACAGTGAATCTGTTGATACTTTAAGTCAAATAAAAGCATTTTTGCAAGAGTTTGGAGATTATATTCAATATCTAATAGCAGCAATATTGCTATTTATATTCTACAAAAAATTTATAGCTTCAAATGAAATAGTTGTTTTGGGAGATGGAGTTACAAATTCTAAAGGAAAAGGTTCTAAAAAGCAATCAGGTAATGATGATGGACTTATTGATGATATGCTTTCAAATTTAGAACAGGAATTTGAAATAAGTAGTGCTCAAGGTAGACTTAAATCAAAAGTAAAAAGTCAAATATTAAATAATATTGATGGTCTTGATGAAGAATCTGCAGCTAAGTATGAAGTATTTATCGAAGAACTAGACAAAGAAATAAATAATAATCCAGCAGAAGTAGCAAGAATGATAGAGTTGCTATTAACTGAAGGAAACAATAACTTCAGAAAAAGGTAGAAAATGACGAGAGTACTTGAAGATGACATTCTAAGAGGAATGTCAATGATGGAAAAAGTTGCAAGATTCTTTGTTTTAATAGGTGAAGATTCAACTGTAAAAATTTTTCAACATCTACCAAAAGAGTTAGTTGAAGCTATATCAACAGCAATTACTCAAATTTCATCTATAAATAAAGATGTTTCATTAGCTGTTTTAGAAGAGTTTCATCTTTATACTAGAAGTAAAAGTTTTATTAGTTCTGGTGGATATGATTTTGCAAAAGATATTTTATATAAATCTTTAGGAAAAGAAGAAGCGGATGAGGTCCTAGCAAAACTTTCAAGAATGAAATTAGCTTCTCAAGCTTTTGCATATCTTGATGGAATAAATCCAAAACAGCTTAGTGATTTTATAAAAGATGAATCTCCACATACAATAGCTGTTATTTTAGCTCATATGGATCCTTCAAAAGCATCTGAAGTTTTAATGCAATTAGATGAAGAAGTAAGAGTAAAAGTTACAATTCAAGTTGCTACAATAAAGGACGTTTCACCTGATGTTGTAAGAACAATTTCATCTGTTTTAGAAAAGAAACTAGAGTCTTTATTATCTTCAATTGTTGATGTTGGTGGTGTAAGAGTTGTTGCTGATATGTTAAATAAGATGGGACCAAAAGCACAAGATATACTAAAAAATATAAATGGTATTGATACTGTACTTGCAACAAAGATTAAAGATAATATGTTTGTATTTGAAGATTTATTGAATTTAGATGCTGAATATATTATGAAAATATTACAAGGTGTTGAATCTACTGAAGTTGCAATTGCAATGAAAAATACAACAGAAGAACAAATAGAAAAAGTTACAAGTGCTATGAGTCAAAGGGTAAAAGAGAGATTTTTAGAAGAAAGTGAGATGTTAACAAAAGTGAAAATTAAGGACATAGAAGCTGCTCAAAGAAAAATGCTTGATATTGCACAAAAGATGATAGAAGAAGGTATTATTGAAAGAGAGAGCAACTAATGGCTGATAATGTTTACTCAAATGCAAAAGTTATAAATAATGAAGAAAATATACAAAAATTTGAGTTGGGAACATTTGTAAGTAATGGTATTGAATCAAGTATTGTAGAAAATTCAAATACAATTTTAAATGATAAAAATATAAATGGAAGAGTTGATCCAGTTTTATTAGAAATAAGAAATATAAATGAAAAGTTAAATCAAATTTCAGAAAAAGTTATAAGTATTGAAAATGATGGTATAAAAGGTAAAGATATAGATGCCCAGGTTGTCCAAGCAATAAAAGATTTAAAACAGTATGCTGCTTTTTTTGAACAAGCAACTTTTCAAATGGAAACTAAATTATTAAAGACTTCTATCGCATTAGCACAGAAGATAATTTCTATAGAAGTTGGAGAAAATTCAGCAAAAATAGCAAAGCAGACAATAGTATTTTTATTAGAAAAAATAAAAGCAGCGTCTAAAGTACAAATACATTTAAATCCGAAAGATTATGAAATTTTAAAAAATGAATTAAATTTAGAATCGTTTATTGAATTGTTAAAAGATCCAAATGTTGTTGCAGGTGGAGTGGTAATTGCAAGTGATTTAGGTAATTTTGATGGAAGCATAGAATCTAAAGTTTCTTCAATGCTTGAAACCTTAGATTTAGTAATATAAATATTACTTAATAACGAAAATTATGATATAATTTATCAAATGTTAAAAAGAGTTTAAATGGAAATTAGTGAAAGAGATTATGATTTACTTGTAGATACCGAAATAGTTGTAGATGTTATGCTAGGAAGTACAAATATAAGTATTGGAGAATTTATTAAGCTAACAGAAGGTGATATAGTTTCACTACATAAGCCAGGTGGTTCAGGTGGTGAGATTTATGTTAATTCAAGAATTATTGGAACTGGTGACATTATAGTAATGGATGACAAATTAGCAGTTAGAGTTCAAGATGCTATGGATTCAGATAATGTTGTTCGATATTTCTTTGAAGAACATATGATTTAAGGAGGATTAAAATGGCTGAAATTAGTGGTGTAAGCACAAATACTGGAATTGATGGTAGTACATATACGTCAAGTGTAAGCAATGACTCTCTTTCTACAAATGATTTTTTAAAATTGATGATTCAAGAACTTAAGCTTCAAGATCCAACAAAACCTATGGATTCTGCAAGAATGCTTGAAACTCAAATGCAAATGTCAACATTAAATTCGAATATGAGTATGGTGAAAACTCTTGAATCAATTCAAAAAGCTTTTACTCAATCTTCAATATCAACGGCAACTGGAGTTATAGGAAAGCATGTTGAAAATGGAACTGTAGCAGAAGATGGAGTTACAAATAAGGCATTTATTGTAAGAAGTATTGAAAATATTGAGGGTGATATAAAAGCTACTGTTCAAAGAATGTTATATTTAGAACAAGTTGTAACAATTCCAGATCCATCTGATTCATCAAAAACTAAGATGGTGAATTATGATGCATCTGGATATATTTATAATGACGAAGGTAAGAAAACAGGTCAAAAAGTAGCTTTATCTGATCCAGGAACACCTCTTGTAAAAGAAGGAAAACTTGTGATATTAGATGAAGATGGTAATGAAGTTTCAACTCATGATTTTAAATTAAGTGGACAATCTATGCCAGTTTATTCTGATGCTACAGAGCAAATTCCATTTTCTTCAATTACTAAGATTTTTTAGGAATTTAAATGATAGGTGCTCTTTGGAATGGAATGTCTGGAATTATTGCTTACGATAAGGGTATATCCGTTGAATCTAATAATGCTGCAAATATAAGTACTGTTGGGCATAAAAGAGACTCTATAACTTTTGAAGATATTTTATACTCTTATGATTATGGAAAAGGTGTAAACACACAAAGTATATCAAAAGATTTTGAACAAGGAAATATTCGACCTACGAATTCAAATATTGATGTTGCAATAGACGGAAAAGGTTTTTTTATTGTACAAGATAAATCTGGACAAAATTTTTACACAAGAGCGGGAAATTTTATTCAAGCAGAAGATGGTTTTTTAAAAACTCAGGATAATTTAAATGTTATGGGGCTTATTCCTCAACAAAAAAGAGTTATTTCTTCTAATCCAATTGAAAATATTTTTACTGATGAATATTCAAAAAATCTTACATCTATTACGGTTAACTCAAATAATGTTGCCTATAATATAAACTCTAGAGCAACTAATTATGCAAGTAGTGCAAAAAATGATGATATTGTAAATAGTGGTAATAATTATAAAACTTCTGGAACAAAAATAAGTGATGTAGAAGGACTTTTATATGATTATAATGAAAAATTAAAACTTTTTCAAACTAATCCTAATGCTCCTTCTAGCTCTTCAACTAATCAGATATCTAAGGTAGATTACTCGAAAGTTATAAATAATTTACAAAATGAGAATGATTTTATAAGTATTAGTATAGATAATAGTGTTATTAGACAAAATTTTGATACTAATATAGAAACTACATTGAAAAAACTATCTGATAAAATATCAAGTTTACAGGGTTTTTCATCTAAAGTTGATCCTTCAACAGGTATTTTTGTTATAGAGAATTTAACTATGGGTGAAGAATTTAAAGTTTATAACGCAAAAATAAATGACAATATAAGTCAAAGCGAAGTAAACACAACAAAAGTACAAGAAGCTAAGCAAGGAAGTGGTTTAGCTATGGTAGAATCATCTAGAGATGCTCTAAAAAAAGCGTTGGAAAGAGCAGATGCAAAGTTCTTAGAAATTACTAACGTTTTGTCTTATTCATCAAATGCTGGATTTACAGCTAGTGGTATAAATGCTAGACTTGATGCATTAACTTTGGTAAAAGATGCAAAGGGTGATATAAATATTAGTGATGATGGTTTTGTTTTTGTTGATATTGAAGGAAATAGCTTTTTAGTTGGAAGAATTGGTACTGCAAATTTTAAAAATGAAGATGGGTTAAAGTCTGAAGGAAATAATCTTTATTCAGCAACAAAAGAATCTGGTCCAGCAACAAATGCAGATAACACAAATAAATTAGTATCTAAATACTTAGAGAATGCAAATGTTAATATGGGAGATACTCTAAGCATGTTAATGATTTATCAAAAAGCTTTTGAAGCAAATTCAAAGTCAATAACAACATCTGATGAATTTTTACAAACAGCGATGAATATGATTAAATAAGTTTATATTTTTGTATTTAATAATAATATAAAGATATGAACTTTTAAGTTCATTTACCTTAAAACAAAGGATATAACATGATCGGTGCACTATGGACGGGGATATCAGGATTATCTTCACATCAAAAAGCATTGGATAATGAATCTAATAATATAGCAAACGTAAATACAGTAGGTTATAAATCTTCGAGAATTTCTTTTGCAGATCAAATGTATCAAAGTAAAATAGGAAAAGGTTCTATAGTACAAGATGCAGAGAAACTGTATGTTCAAGGAAATACTAAAATAACTGGTGTAGAGTATGATATGATGCTAGAGGGAGATGGATTTTTTACAGTAATAAATAAAAATACATTGGGAACAGCAGAGAGTTTTTATACAAGAGCCGGGAATTTCCGAATGGGAGATAATGGAACATTACAAGATGCAGGTGGAAATGAAGTACAAGGTTGGATAATGAGTCCAATAGATGCTACAAAAGATGTAACTAGTACAAATCCAAATACAAGTGTGTTTACAAATGAATATAATAAAATGCTTGGTTCAAAAATAATAAGACATGGAACATTTGTAGAGACAATAACAGCAAAAGCAACAGATTATAATGTAACAGCGAAATCAGACTCAACGACAGTATTTAGTGGAGATGGAGCAAAAAGTAAATCTTCTAAAGTTGCAGATATAGAAGCAGCGATAAAAGATTATAATGCATGGTTACAAAAACTGAAAGAAGAGCCAGATGCAGCTTCAGCAAATTCAATAGCACAAATATCGCAAATAGATTTTTTATCAGGTACAAATTCAATAATAGGTAAAGATGGAGATAGAGTAAAAGTTGTAATAGATGGACAAACAATTTCTCAAAATTTTATTGTAACAAACTCAACACCTGCATTTAGACAAGAGCTTTGGGATAGTCTTACGGCGGCAGAAAGAACTGCAGAAGGGTTAGTTGATCCTGCTACAAATCCTACAGATCCAGTAATGATTGCAGCATATGATAAAGCAGCTGGAAAAATTGAAACATATAAAGCACTATCAGATTTAATATCAAATAGATTACCAGTAGAAGCAACTATGGCAATAGATGATACAAAATTAGGAACATTTAATACAACAACGAATTATGAAAATTCAACAAAACTTTCAGATATGATGAAAGGTATAATACAAATAAAATCATTGATTCCAGGACAAGAGTTTAAAATAACAGAAGTAAGTGAACAAAGTGGAAATCAAATAGCGCAAGGTAATTATCAATCAACATCATTGGCATCAAAAGGTTCAGGAATTGCAGCAGTAAATACATCAAAAGATGCTCTTTCAAGATTAATTAGTGGTAAACAACAAGATGTTTATACTGTTAAAGATTTAGGATTGACTAATACTCCTGCAAATACAAGTTTTAAATATTCAATTACTATTTATGATAAAGAAAAAGGTATGAATGTTCCAATTCCAAATGTGGGGAACCCTCCTGTTGCAAATCCTGTAGGTCTTACAGGAGTAACAACTATAGATTTAGCAGTTTCTCAAATAAATAATAATGCAGAATTATCTAAATATGTTGAAGCAAGAAATGTAAATGGTAATTTAGTAATACAAACAAAAAATGACAACTATGATGTTGAATTTAGCGGTAATTTAGTAGCGACTACACCAGCAACGCCAACTCCAATAGAAGTAAATAAAAACTACTCAGGAAGAGAGGGAGCAGGAGCTGAATTTTTAGAGATAAAAACAACAGTTGATCAAACAGCTTCAAAAGGAAGCATTCAATTAAGACTCGATACTTTAAATATTTCAGATTCTCCGTTTGGTGAATTTTCAGTTGACAGTACAGGACTTATTACTATGAAACAAGATGGAGCTGAGTTTGCAATAGGACAAGCTGCAGTTGCAAGATTTAATAATAATAGAGGTTTAGAACCAACTGGGAATAATCTGTTTGCAAAAACAAGTGAATCAGGTGATCCAATTTATAATATAAACAATAATAAAACAGCAGAAGTAAGAGGAAAAGCTTTAGAACTTTCAAATGCTGATTTAAGTGAGAGTTTGGTAAATCTTATGATTTTTCAAAGAGCATTTGAAGCAAATGCAAAATCTATTACAACTTCTGATGAGCTTTTAAACACGCTTATCAACTTAAAAAGATAATTAAATACTTAATAGAAGAGAGATTTTCTCTTCTATTAAAGAAATGTTTTAGGAAAGTTTTTGGAGAATTTTTTATTAATATCAGTATTGGGTATATTGTTACTATACTTTTTTTCAACAGCAAGTATTTATAAATCTTTGTATAAAAAAGTAAATGAAGAAAAAAATATAATTCAAGAAGATATGGCAAGATTAGAAAGTATAATTGATAGATATGAAAAACAAGTAAAAATTAGTGCAAATACTTTAAAAAACAGTCAGGGAAATCTTGAAGTTGCAAGAAATGACCTTCAAGAATTAAGAATAGAAAATATAAATTTAAAAAATAGAGTTGATGAACTAGAAAAAAGAAATGAAGAGTTATATGCTCAAGTAAATGTTATGGTTTAAATTGAGATAATCATGAAATTTGTATATAAAATAGTTTTAAGTTTTTTCTTATTAATAAATATTTTATATGCAAATAATGATTTAATAGAGTCTCAGCCTGAGATTTTATTTCAATTCGAAAAACTAAAAAAATCTCAAGAAAATTTAGCATTACAAGTTGATTTTAATAAAGCAGTACTTCATTTAAATAGAAAAGAGTATGAAGAAGCTATAAGACTTTTTTTAAAAACGGCAAAAATTCTAGAAGTTCCTTCTTATCTTAATATGGGAATTGCTTATTTTAAATTAAATCAAGTAGATAAAGCAATTTTGTATTTAAATAAAATCCATGAAAATGAGAGTATCGCAAAAAATCAAAGTTATTCTTATTTATCGGCTTGTTATTATCTTTATTCTATTTCTAAAGATAATAAATACCTAGATACTATAGTAAGAGTTGCAAGAAAAGATAAAAATTTATCTAGTAATTCAAAAAGAATGCTTGCAGATACTTATGTGATTTTGAAAGATTATGAAGCTGCATTGGAAGTTCTAGACACAATAGATTTTAATGTTGATCTTAAAAAAGCACTTTTAAATATTAAACTAAAGAACTATGAAAAAGCATCTTTATTATTAAATCAAGCAAAAGAAAAAACGCAAAATCCAAATACTATTGATAAAATTTTATGGATAAGTGCTTTTGTTGATTTGAAGTTAAATAGGCTGGATAAATTAAAAGAAACTTTAGATTTAATTAATAATAGAAAACTGACGTTTAAAGCAAATATAGAATTACCTTTGGAGATGTATTTTAATAAAAACAAGTTTACATCAGCTGAATATCTAAATTCTGTATTATCTTTTGATAGCAATAGAAAAGTTGATTTTCTTTTTTATTTTGCTCCTTTTGTTTTTTCTGATTCTCAAGAAATTATTTATGATAGTATAAAAGGTTTTATCTATAATGATAAAGATAATATCTTAAATTTAGAAGGAATGGTTGAATACAATGCAAAATTTTTAGCTCTAGTAAAAGGTGATCCTATTTTAAGAGTTGTAAAATTAAAAGAGATGTTAAAAGATGATACAAAATCTTATATTTATTATAATTTAGCACTTTCTTATGCACAAATAAATGATTATAATAATGCTTACAAATATTTTGAAAAAGCTTATAAATTAAATCCTGGGAATAAATTGTATTTAGCATTATATCTAGTTTCAGCAAATAAGATAAATGCAACTATAAAAGACAGAGAATATATAGAAAATTCTATGAAATCTGATAGTGGAATGTATAATTATTTTGGTAAAGAAATTTATAAGCAATTTGTTAATTCAGAATTTGTATTTACAAATAAAGCAGAAAATTTTGAAAATACTATATTTTTTCAAGCTTTAGAATTCTTAAAAGCTATGGATGAGAAAAAAAATTTATTATCACATCCTCTTTTGAATGAATATATAAAAGATCCATTTACTCTTTTAATAAGATTAGTACAAAGAAAACCTAAAGAGAATGATTTTGATTATTATGCTAGGCTTCAAGATACGATACCACTTACTTTGAATAATTATTTTTTAGAAGGACCAGTAGTTGTTACAAAATATTATGTAGATATCTTAAAATCTTTAGGGATATTTAATAAAGCTGATATGAAAATAGTTGGTGGAAAATCTCCATCATATTTAAGAACAAAAGCTATTAGAGATCTTCATTATAACCTTCCAAATGAAACAATTAAAACATTAGAATATTTACAAAATGAGTATAATTTAGAAGATAAGTATACTATGTATTTAATTGTAGCTGCACTATTAGAGGCTGGAAGATATAATGATGCTTCAATTCAAATAACTCTTATAAAATCTTTATTGAATGATCAAGATGCAGACTTTTTAACTGCAATTCAATTAATTCAAGATTTGAAAATTTTTAGTGCTAAACAATTTTTAAATAAACCATATTTAGATTCTTTAATAGATTTTAGATTAGTTGGTTTTGATGAGTACTTAGAATCTTTATAAAATAACTAATTTATTTAATAATTTTTGGATATAATAATTTACAATCGTTACTTGGAGGTTTATCATGCAAATTGGAAAAATACC
>RRZU010821747.1_pt1 | contig 27118 bp, 27 predicted proteins | sample 2165561 | NCBI WGS metagenome assembly RRZU01 (sample SAMN10456909, study PRJNA506462) | wastewater metagenome | isolation source: wastewater sludge | place: USA: Moscow, Idaho | reverse complement strand
GGATTCAGGAGAAAACTGGCATCGAGTGCGCCAGCAAGGTCCGCTCCTTTCGGGGTCTCCTGGTCCACGTCTTCGCTCGACTCGCCGCCATCATGTTCCTGTTGAGCGCCCAGCCGCAAAGCGCGTAATTCGCATTTGAATCCGCAATCCCTGATCTTTGGCGGCCTGCTCCATGCGCACGCGGGCTTTGCCGGTCGGGGCGAGAAACACCACTTCGCCCTTCGCGATCTCGGGATGGCCGCACAGTACCGAGAGCAAGGTCGTCTTGCCGGTCCCCGCCGGGGCCGACCAGGAGGGAAACCCGGGCTTGCGCCAACACCTGGAGCGCCGCGCCTTTTTCGGTTCGCCGGCACTCTTCCTGCTCTCGGTCCTCGGCTGGGACCGGACCCAGTTTGTCATCGAGCCGCAGACGCCAGTTTTCGCTGAAGGAGTGGCGCCTACCTCCGCGTCGTGTCGTGATGCTCTTGCGGATGACGCCGCCGACTTTCGCCAACCGCACCAGTTGATAGCATTTTGTGCCGTCCTTGAGTTGAGTTTGATCGACCACGCCGGCTAACTGCGGCTCGACCACGGCCAAGTGATCCTGCTGGACCGGGCAGGTGGGGCTGATGTCCAGATCGCCAATCGCCCGCACCAGGTCGTCGGTTCGCTGCAGGGTGTGGCCCTCGTCCGCCGCGTGCTCCAGTTGCTGGACGACGAACGCGCGCACGCGCCGGGCATCCAGCCCCCCATCTATCGCCGAGGGTTCCGGCAAGGGATGTTGCTCGCGGATCAGAGAGTCCGGAAAAATGCCTCGATCCACCACCCCCAGGCTCACCGGATCGGCGCGCAACCGCATGAGTTCGTAGATCAAATACGGATTGGCGATGATCTCGGCATCCTGACAACGGATGCCCGCTTTCTCCCGCTTTTCTCGCACGTACAGCAGGGTTGCCTGCTCGGGTTTGAGGTTGAACCGGCTCAGCAGCTTGAGTAAGGCGCGGCGCTCCGCCGGCAGACCCTGCCAGGTTGCGCGCAAGGTGCGGGAAAGATGGGCGGCGCTCGCCGGGGAAAGCACGCGCCGTGGGTTTTGGAAAGCCTCATCGACCAGCGGCCACGGATCGGCGTTGTCCGCGAGTTTGGTTTCGATTTCCCGGGCGACGAAGGTGCCGTATTCGACTCCGAACGCACACAAGGCCGCCCCCAGTCCCGGACACGGGCCGCGCATGGTCCACAGTTCCGCAATTCGGTCATGCAACCATTTGATCTGGAGATCCCAAGCGCCGCCCAGCACGGTTTTGATCCGCGTCAGCGCGCCGGCGCAGGCCAGCAAGGCTTCGATGGCGGCGTCGTGGCTGACCAGTTCCGCCGCGTAGGAGAATTCGTCGAAATAGCCGTCCGGGGCAAAGGCCGCGAACGACGCCGGGTCGAGTTCGGGGTGTGCCTCCAAGTAAGGTATCAGTTCGTGATAGGGCAACAAAAACCCATCCTTGAACTGGGGTCGGATGGAATGTTGCACCGGCCGTTCCCACAGGATCGAGCGCAATGGTCCGGGCTGCGTGTACTGATATTCCGTGGCGTCGCCGACATGCAGCACGCGCCCCACGCCGACGATGACCCGGCGGGCGTCTTCCACGAACGGGACTTCCTTGGCGTAGAAGAAGCACAACGAGCGTTCGGGCTTGATGTGGCCGAAAAAGCAGTCCAGCAAGGCGGTTTGGTTGCGGCGCTCCTGCCACCAACCGGTCGAAAAATTCAGATGTGGTTCCCGCCCGGGATCGACATCCAATTCTCCATACTTCTTTTTTAATTCATCCAAGGAATCGCACAGCATCCACTTGAAAGCCACCGCCGGCGCCGAGTACGGCGGATGCCGGAGCGGCGTGGGGGCAAAGTGGCCATGCGTTTTCGGGCTGCTTTGCGTGTAGGGATGTGTCACCGTCCGCTCGTAAGCGAACGGCGCCATGAACATCGCCCGTTCCGCCACGCAGCACGGCCACTGCGCTTGCGGGAGATCCTGGATCGCTTTGCCGGCCACCGGCTCGCATTGGTTGGCTTTCTGCGGGGTGTTGCGGTGTTCGGAGATACGGGGCAACCGCAGGCAAGATTGATTTAACTGGGGTTGCTTGCAAACGGTTCCCTGCCACTGGTCGTCGTGCCATGGCATGCGAATTGAAAGGTGCCGCAGGGGCCATTCCGGTGCATTTGTGCTCATTTAGCGATGACCTCTACTTGATTAATTAATGTTCCAAGTTTCAAGATGATTTCTTTGGCCTCCTGCCAGTGTCGCTCGTACTAATCCCGCAAGAGATTGGGTTCCCAATTGCTCGCGGTTCGCTCAAATTTATATAAGTTATTGAAATTGCTATGGCTAGTTAAACGTAATTTTTCATTCAACCCAATGATTCCAATAAAAAATAGAAATGAGCGAATCGTGGGTAATTATATATCTATTTGTTTAATCTACCTATTTAGAAAAGCGTCCCGAAGGCAGTTGTTCGGATTGCGAATACGGGGTTTCTAATTCGGCAACCCTCTGGTCCACGGCAACGGATATTGCCGAAACGATCACCCCGTGCCGCCGGCAACCGTCGCGGATCAGCACCTCGATCATGCTCGACAGGCTGCGGTGCTCCCGCGCGGCGATGGCTTGCAGGCCCCGCTTGACGGCGGGATCGAGGCGGAGCATGAGGGTGGCCGTTTTGGCGGAGGACATGGCGCTGGCCGTAATCGCTTCAAATAAGTATCATATGTATTGAAATGATAAAGCAACGCGCAGTCAAAGTCCAGCCCGGCGGGGAGCGATAATTCGCTGATAGCCAATATTATTTATTATATTACAGATTGTTAATAAATAAAGGACTGCGCTCGCACCGCCGGTATCGCCCGGTTGGCTCGCTGTCTCGAACGGCGGCACGCCAAGAACGAATCAAATATAAATAGCTGCAGCCTAGTGGGCTGCTGCAAAAGTTTTGACAGGTAATTTTGTCAAAAAATATGATATTTACCAAGCACATATTATGGAGTTACCTATCTGAATTTACGCGATTAGACCATATTATGTCATTTTATGTACGATTATGGTTCCATTGACACTGGTCCCGCCCGACGAGCTGCGCGACGCGCCATCGAGCGTTTGCTTCGACTCAAGCAAAGCGGCGAAGAACTGGCCTGGGGGCCGCACGTTCCGGTCCCGAGCGACTGGATCGCGGCTGAAATGGCGCGGCTGGCGGACGGACCGAAGCTGGGACCGGCGCCCCAACCCGATCCGGAACCGCTCGACGCGCTGTTTCGGGCGTGGTTGGCGGAAGAAATCGCCGCCCCTCCCGCAGCGCTCCGAAGTCCGGCGTTCCGCGCCGCGCCGCGAGTTCCCGTCGGTCGATCGCCCTCAGCCCTCCCGATTGCCCTTGGTGGCCTCTGGCGACAACAGCCGCTGGATCAAGGTGTCATACGCTTCGCCCCGGGGCAGTTCCAAATCCACCGTCAGGCGCCGCCGGATCGCCGTAGTCGCTTGCCCGTTGCGGGGATCAAGACCCGGTTTGGCGACAGTCTCCCAATACGCGCCGATGCCGCGCTTTTGCCACGCCGGTAGCTCGTTGAAGTTGATGCCGTGCCGGAACAGCAGCTCGTTTTTCGCCGCGACCGACAGCCCCAGCAGCGCCCGCGCGGCTGCCCGAGCATCCTGGCCAGTCCGGCGCAACAGCCAATAACAGTGTCCGTTGAGCGCATTGCGGTGGGCGTCCTCGCTCCGCCAGCGGAAGTAATCAACGACCCACTCCAGTCTCGGCAGTTGCGACACCCGGCAGTCGAAACAGGCGACCTCCCCCAAGTTCAGGGTAAAACAGGCGCTGGCTTCGCCGGCCAGGATGGACAGCCATTTGCGCAGCTTGCGGCCGAAGGCGTCTTCGTCGGGGTGGAACAGCAGGGAAATCTCATCGCTCTGGGTATAGCCGTATACGATCCGAAATCCGCAGTCCATCAGGTGGCGGACCGTGGCCGTCATCAAATCCCGGAACCGTTCGTCGAACGGTGCGGTGAAGTGCCGACGTTCTCGGGTCAAACGGGTAAAACCGCGCCCATCCAGGCGCGCGACCCGGTACAAACCCGGCAACGCGCAGTGATCGTGGGCGGTCTCGAACACCCGCAGCCGCCGATCCAGTTCATCGAAGTTCATCGTGCCACGCTTCCACGATAAAACGTTGCCCGCCGACCGCGCGGACGTATTGCAACGCATCGAAACCTTCCGACCGGACGGGACGTTGCAACCGCTGATAGGTCGCCAGCACGCCCTTTTCGGGGATGAGTTGCCGTCCCTCCCGCTGGGCGTTCCGCTGCAAGGCGATTTCCAACCGGATGGCGAAGTAATAGCCCACCACCCGGAAGCCGGCGGCCCTGGCCAGCGGGATATAGCGCTGCCGGTCTTCAGAGGTGGGATTGGTGTTGTCCACCACAAACGGTTGTTTCATCCGCAGGCAAGCCTCCAGCAGAATCGCCTCCCGGTGGCGGGTGCGCAGCATGTCCAGGTTGATCCGCAGATGCGTATCCCGAAAGTGCTGCTGGTAGAACGTGGACTTACCGGCGGCTTGACCGCCGATAAGCAGGATCATTTCCACGATGCAACACTCCCCGAAACATCATCGCCCATCTTGGTCCCTCCGATCACCCACCTTCAGACCCGGCAACAGGTTAGGCGGTATACCCGCCTGGCTCCGGCGCGGTTTGCGCCAGCCAGCCGTCCAGGGCCTGGGCGCCGAGTTCGAGGAACCCGTCGAGCGGGGCGTGGAGCGGTCCGGCCGCCAGCGGCCAGCCCTGGCGCGCGGCCTCGGCGTCCGCCTGCGCCCGCAGGCCGGCCAGCAGCCGCGCGCCGCGATCCGGCCCCGCGTCCCGCTCGCGCTCGGCGAGCGCCACCTGCCCGTCCAGCAGGCGCAGCAGGTCGTCGCCCAGGCGCGGCGCGTCCCCGATCCGGCCGAAGTGGGCCAGGTAGAGCGCGGGCGGGCGGTGGGAGAGAATCCGCGCCACCGAGGCCCGCAGGGCCGCCGGGTCGAACTGGGTCGGCGCGACGGCCGGCCAGATCGAGGGGCGGCCGGCCACGTCCAGCTCGCGCAGGGAGATGCCGAAGGCTTCGCCGGCGAAGATGCCGCCGCCGCGCGTGTCGAGCAGGCTCAGGTGGTGGCGGGCGTGGCCGGGCGTGTCCAGACAAACCAAGGTTCGTCCGCCGAGATCGAGCGCGTGGCCGTCGGTGGCGGCGACGATCCGGTCGGCCGGCACCGGCAGCGGCGCGCCGTACAAGCGGTGGGCTTCCTCCGCGCCGTACACGTCTTGGACGGCGGCGAACAACTGGGCGGGATCGGCCATGTGCCGCGCCCCGCGCGGATGCACCACCAGCCGGGCCTCGGGAAAAACCCGCATCATCGCTCCCGCGCCGCCGGCGTGATCCAGGTGGACGTGGGTCAGGAACACGTAGTCCACCCGATCCGGCGACAGGTTCAAGGCCCGCAGCGCCGCCAGGGCGCGCGGCAGGCAGGCCGTGGTGGCCGCGTCCACCACCGCGACCCGGCCGCGCTCGACCACGAGGTGGACGGCGGCCAGACCGGGGCGAAGAAAATGGGCGTCGTAGGCGTAGATGCCGGGTTCGTGGGACGAGAGATCGAGCATGGGCGTTCGGCAAAGAGAGGACCGGAACAGGATAACCCATCCCGCCGCTTCCGCGCGGACCGACCCGACCCGGAGACGGCGTCTCGGGGATCGCGAGCGTCCCGAAGCCGATCCGACACAATCCGTCGGCTGCCGGTTATAAAGTTTGACCGCCACTTGTCATCCAAGCCGAAGGTCTCTCCATGATTCGCGTGTTCGGTCACTACGTTTCGCCCGCGCTGCTGGGAATGCTGGGCGCGGAAGCCCTGCTGTCGTTCGGGTCGTTCTGTCTCGGCCCGGTGTTGTGGGCGGCGTGGAGCGGCGGCGGCGATCCCGATCGGGTCGCGATCCTGCCCAAAGCGCTGGCCGGCACGCTGGTGCTGGGCGCGATCCTGATCGCCCTGGGGCTGTACGAGCGCCGGTTCTGGCGCGGCCGGGCGGACATGCTGCTGCGGGTCGGCCTGGGTTTCCTGTTCGGCTTGTTCGCGCTGGCCGTCCTCGGCTGGCTGGCGCCCGCGCTGGCGTCGGGCCGGGGCGAGTCGAGCCTGGCGTTCGGCCTCGCCGGCGCGGCCGTGCTGGCGGTGCGGTTCGGGTTTCTGCGGGTCACCGGCCGGGCCGCGTTCGCGCGCCGGGTGCTGGTGGTGGGGGTCGGCGCGCAGGCGGCGCGGCTGGAGCGCTTGCGCCCGGACGAAACCTGGGGCTGCCGGATTCTCGGCTACGTCCAGGTTCACGAGGACGAGCCCGACGAACCGGCCGGCGTGTCGCCGGCGCGCCGGCTGCAGGTCACCCACCGGCTGGTCGATCTGGCGGCGGGGCTGCACATCGACGAGATCGTGGTGGCGCTGGACGACCGGCGGCGCGGTTTTCCGCTGGACGAGCTGCTGGAATGCAAGCTGGCGGGGATCGCGATTCGGCCGGTGCTGGCCTTCGCGGAGCGGGAGACCGGTCGGATCGCGCTGGACGCGCTGCGGCCGAGCAACGTCCTGTTCGCCGACGGCTTTCCCGCGCTGTTCGACCGGCAGCCGTTGAAGCGCGGCCTCGATGTCGCCGTCAGCCTGCTGCTGCTGGCGCTGGCGTGGCCGGTCATGCTGCTGGCCGCCCTCGCCATCGGGCTGGAGTGCGGGTTTCGGGAGCCGATCCTGTACCGGCAAGTCCGGGTGGGCCAGCGCGAGCGGCCGTTCACGATCCTCAAGTTCCGCACCATGCGGGTGGACGCCGGGAGCGAGGTCGCCAAACCCGGCGATCCCCGCATCACGCGGGTCGGCCGGCTGCTGCGGGAAACCCGCATCGACGAGCTGCCCCAGTTGGTCAACGTGCTGCGCGGCGAGATGAGCTTGGTCGGCCCGCGCCCGGAGCAGCCGCACTACGTGGCCCAGTTGCGGGCGGCGATCCCGTTCTACGGGCTGCGGCACCTGGGTCCGCCCGGCCTCACCGGCTGGGCGCAGATCTGCTATCCCTACGCCGATTCCGAGGAAAGTTCGCGGGAGAAGCTGCAATACGACCTGTACTACCTGAAAAACGCCAGTTTCGGCTTCGATCTGCTGATCCTGCTGCAAACGGTTCACGCCGTCCTGTGGGGCAGCGGGGCGCGGTAGAGCGAGCCGATCCCGTTCGGCCGGCGGCGGGAATTCCGACAACGATAACCCTTTATCCCCGTTTAACTTTCAAATGGCGATGACCGACCATCGACTCGAATTGCCGTCCGATCGGGCGGCCTTGATCGGCCTTGGCCGACGGGGCTGCGAGCACGTCCGAACGCTGCTGCGGTCGATTCCGGGCCAGGAGGCGAAGCGGTCCGCGTTCTTGATCGACCACCGTTCGGCGGCCCGGCCGAACGATCCCGCGTCCGAGGGAATCGGGCCGGCGACTTCGGATGACGTGCCCGATTTTCGATGCTGCGAACTGGTCGGCGTGGTCGTGGTCGGCGCCGAACACCGGGAGGCGTCCGAGCGGCGCCGCCTGGTTCTCGGCTTGCGGAACGAGCGGCCGGCGCTGCTGCTCGGGATCGTGTTGCCGCCGCCGCCCGGCGAACCGGCCCGGCTCGACCCCGAACTGCTCGGGGAGCTGGACTGCATCGCCTGTTGGCCGGGCGATCCGGCGCGGCCCGAGTGGGGCGCGCTGCTGCAAGTGGCCGTGCGCGACTGGGTGGCGACCGTGATGGTCCCCGGTTTGTTCTGCATCGACATCAGCGAGGTGATCGCTCTGTTCTGCGGTGTCCGTCAGCCGCTGATGGTCGCCAGCGCCCGCGCCGCGCTGGAGCGGCCCCAGGCGGCGGTGCGGGCCGCGCTGGCGCAGTTGGACACCGGAGGTTTTCAGGCGGAGCGCGCGACCGGCCTGCTGGCGGTCGTTCGGACGGGGTTCGGCTTGACCGTCCGGCAGTTCGAGACGGTCCGCGACGTGTTGAAAGGCTTGCCGTTTTCGGACGCGGCCGGATTGGCGATGGCCTCTCCCGTCCAGGCGGAGCTGGCCGATACCTTGCGGGTGACGCTGTTCGCGGCGGGGCCGTTCGCCGCGCCGCCGTGGGCGCGAGCGATGGGGTTCGACTTGGCCGCGAGATCTTGAACCGTCACAGAGAGGTTGAAACATGAAAGTCGTCGTTCTTTCCCGGCCCGAGGCCGAGCGTTACACCCAAAAATTGCCGTGGGTGCATCTGTCCATCGCCGATCCCTTTTCGCGCGTTCCGCGCTCTCGTCGGGTGTGTCCTCGCAAAGTGGCCGCCCTGTATCTGCAATTTTTGGACGCGACACCGGAGGAAATCGAGAACGATCCGCAACGCGCGGAGGTCGCGCCGTTCCTGTTCGGCGCGGATCACGCGGAGCGGATCGTGGCCTTTTTGGACCGGCACCAAAACGCGGCGGTCGACGTGGTGGTGAACTGCGAGAGGGGCGTTTCGCGGTCGGCGGCGGTCGCCAATTTCGTTTTGGAGTACTTCGGCTTGCGGCAGGTGCCCTTCGCGCCGCCGCGCCATTACCCGAACCCTCACGTCCTGGGCGTGCTGCGGGAGGCGGGTTCTCGGCGTCGTTCGGCCAAGCCGGTCGCTTGACGGGGTTCGGTTGGTGCTTCGATGGAGCGCGGCGGAGCGCGTTGGACGAGTGCGCCAAAACGATCCGGCAACCCCTCGAACGGTCGCGGGGCGGAGTTGTCGCCAACGGACATTTGTGACACATGCAAGTTAAAGTTTACGAACGACTGGCCGATGATCGTTGATGCGCCAACGGACCACGAGTCGCTGCGCCAAAATATAGCTGATTTCAGGTTGGTTAGGGGCGGGCGCTAACTTTGGGAAATCGAACGGATTAGTCGCCAAAGTTAGCGGTTCGGGGAGTGTGGAGATGACTCTGAGCCTACTGCGAGTTATTAAGTATATCCTGTATAGGTTCGGAAATGCGGAAGCAAATAATTAATCGTTAAGTGCTGACGATGTAGTTTTGCCTATTCCATTAGTTGTATGGGTTGAAGCAGCAGCAACAACAGCTATAGTCGGTGCTGTTAGGGCGTAACCAGTCGAGCGCTCAGGCTTGGAATTTAACAGGTTACGAAGGCCAAAAAAACGCTAAACGCCGTGGGTCGAAATGCTCGCTGTTTTATTTTTCAATAAGTTAGGGGCGCGCTCGACTGGTTACACCCGTTGCTAATGCAAAGGCTGGAGATATTGAGAATCAAATAGAAAAGCATATTGCTGAAATGAAAATAGATAAAGCGCACAAAAGGAAACTTATAAGTACGCTGGATACGGTTCTCTTGCTCGGCGATCAAATCGACCTCGAACTGATCGTGATCGCGGTAATACTGCAATACTATTTTAAGTCGGTATGATTTTTGCTTTGCTTTGTGCGCTCGTCACAATGTTGACGCTGGCCTATTTCTCAAGAAGTCGAGCATTGTGGAATACGGGTTGACCGGCCTGCTGGTGCACGCCGCGACGGCGGAATATGCCGTTAGGCTTTCCGCCGATGCGGCGAGAGCAACATCGGCAGGGAGTTTGCGGTTGATAAAGCCATTGTTGAAACCAAGAGGAAATTGACATGCCGTATGATCGGATTGAGCAAAAAATTATTGATGCACTGAAGAGACTTCCCCCTATTACTCGGCAACATAATTTTTCTGAAGCAGAATGGACACTTGGTATTCAAGCAATTTTAGCGAGACTTGGGCATGAAGAAAAATTTAAAGTTTGTGCAAATAAAAAAAATGTTGGTCGTGGATTTGAGCAGATTCGGCAATTCGTTGCGGGAGAAACCCCTGAGCATGGAGAATGGTTGTACGATATCCTTTGGTATCATCAAAAGCAAGTGGATCCAAAGTATATGCTCGATGTACCTCTAGTACTTGAATCAGAGTGGCGCAACCATGTTGCATATGAATATGATTTTCAAAAATTACTACTCGCTCGATCAACATACAAGGTGATGATATTTCAATGTGGTAACCGTGTGATTGAATGGAGCAAAGAACAGATTCGGCATTTTCGTGGAACCCAAGGTGATCGTTACCTTTTTTGTTCATGGCAAGGGGAGCATAAAGACAAATTCTATTTTGAGCTATTCGTTGCCCCATAGCCCTTGACATTCAGCTTGAACCTTCATTGCGGGAAGTCTATTTTGTCATAGATTTCCCGCAATTTTATTTCGCGCTGGATGCGATTGATGCGGTTCCTTCGTTACCGCAATCAAAGATTCTAAATTGAATTACTACCCTATCCTTTTGGAGAAACATTGTGATATTTGACCACTTAGCATACAGTATGAGTGTTTTGACTCGGCCTTTTTTGCTTGAAGTCATAGATAAAGGACCTAGCTTTGAAGATATTTTAAAAGAAGCGACTCATAGAATAATTGTAGCAATGAACGATAAAAACATGGATGTAATATCTGAATGTATTGAATTCGAAGAAGGCATTGATTTCGAAGAAAACAGTATTGCGAAGATGTATGTTACTGTTGTTTTTGGTAAAGAAGATATTGAACTTACTCTTGGCGTGATTATAAAATGTTTAAAAGACTTCAAGTCGTATAATGACAAACAGATATTAGTATACGCGAACATAATATCCGAATTCGACCTAGAGTGCTATATCACTGTGCATAAAGATAAAAAACATAAATGGCTTTGTATTTTTGAAAAAAATCCGGATTTTTTTAGCAGAGAAAGCGAACGCAATGTCGAAATAGGTCTACATCGCCAAATGACTAGTTTTAAGAAAGAATTAGAAGCATTTCTTGATGGTAAATCATCAAAGACACCAGTTGAAATTAAGCAGATGTTTGAAGATTTTCTTGATGTTGAGCCATTTGGATTTCCAAAAAATGTCCAGCAAGAGCTGGAAGAAATTCTCGATAATTTTTTGAACTGCATTGAAAATCAGACAGGTAATTCATAGCAGCGAGCTAAGAGGCCGCTCGAATTCATCGTTTGGGGTACCATGGCGACCGAAACCGTGCTGACCGAAGAGCAACTGATCCGCCAAGCCACCGACGCCTTGATCGACAAGCTGGGCCTCATGGAAGCCACCCGCTTTTTGAGCCTCAAGCACCAAGGCCGTCTGGACTCCGTGGAACGGCATCGATTATGGCAAATCGGGCTGGACAAAGACGAGTTCTTTGACAAGGTTATTAGCCAGGGAAACCGCGAATAAGCTGGAGTAGCTCGCCGGATATTTGCCCGATCTGGGATGGTCCAGGCATGGAATCCATGCATCGTGGATCAGCCCCCGACCGGCCGACGAATGATCGCCTTGAACCGATTGCCGGAAATCGAGCCACCGTCTTGTGATCCAGACCCACCTGACCGCCCAACTGGCTGTAGTTGTACATCTGCCCGGCGATTTGCGCCAAGGCCCGCAACAGACGCGACAACGGGTCCAGCCGGTCGATGCCGGCCACGTCGCGCACAGCGCGTTGCACCAGCGCCCCGGCGCGTCGCCGACCAACAGTCATATCTCGATTGCAAGACCGTGTAGAATCGGCTGAAACCGGAGAAAACAGCATGACCACACGGCAAATCACCCTCGATATCCCCGACAAGGTGCTTCTGGCCGAAAAGACGGACGAAGCGTCTTTTGCGCGCGAACTGCGCCTCTTGGCCGCAGTAAAACTGTATGAACTGGGGCGACTCTCGTCCGGTCGGGCGGCGGAACTGGCGGGCATGCCTCGCGCCGTCTGGACGTCGAGCGAAATCGGATTGACGGGAGGACACACCGACTGGGACGCCGCATTGGAGAGCAACGGGTTCAGCCGGCCGATGTCGGCGGCGGTCAAGCCCACCACCTCGCCGGCATCGTTCGCGCCCACGATCAATGTCCCACCGCCGGAATTGGCGAACGCCACCAATTCGGCGGCCAGCGAATCCACGTTGCTGATGTTTTCCTTGAATTGATGCCGGCTGTCTTCGCCACGGGCGAGAATCGCCAGAAGTTCGGTTTCGTTCATACGGTGCCTTTGGCTCACCGCGATCCGCTAACGATCTAAGAAAGTATATACTCCGGATATACTTCAACCCGAGAACCCGCCATGCAAACCGCCCGCCTGTTTACCAACGGCAACAGCCAAGCCGTGCGCTTGCCCAAGGAGTTTCGTTTTGAAGGCGACGAGGTCGTCATCAAAAAGGTCGGTAACGCTGTCATTCTGCTGCCAAAAGTCTACGCTTATCGCGATCTGAAAGCCCTGCTCGACGAGATCGGCCCGCTGGACCTGGAGCGCCAGCAACCGGAAACCGATCAACCACGGGATTTTGGCTGAAGATGGTGCTGCTCGACACCGACATCTGCATCTACCTGTTGAACCAGCGGCCGGGTTTCGAGGCGATTCTGCGACGGCTGGACGGTCGGCAACAAGGCGAGGTCGCGCTGTCCGCCATCACGCTGGCCGAATTGCGTTTCGGCATCGCCGCCAGCCAGCGCCGCGATGTCAATCTCGCCAAGCTGGAACTGTTCCTGGCCGCCTTCGAAATCGCGCCTTTCGATGCGTCTGCCGCCACCGCCTACGGCTCGCTGCGCGCTCACTTAAAGGTGCTGGGTACGCCGATTGGACCTTTGGATACGCTGATCGCGGCCCATGCTCTGGCGCTGGGGGCGACCGTAGCAACCCACAACGTCCGCGAATTTGGCCGGGTACCGGATCTGACGGTGGAAAACTGGCTGGATACGATGGGATCGTGAGGAATCCGCATCGGGCCTATCGCGAGGGGTCCGGCCGATCGGGATAAGACGCAAAACGTCGCTAGGCCGTCGGATCATACGCCATCCCAAAACGTGCTCTGGAGGTTGAACCATGTCCCGCGGCCTATCCAAATCCCGCGCGGGTCCGGGCGATATCGCGCGCCGAACTCGATGAGGTCGTCACCCGTAACGACGAGCGGCAGTTCGCGGTCAGCGAGGACGGCCAACGGGGTATGGCTCACCGACGCCGTGCCGTACCGGTATCTGGTGGAGCCGGACACGATCCCGCGCCAGCGCTCCTAACTCTCTTCTCCCGGATCGCCCATGGCGCGATCCGGGATGGATGGGCGAGGCGAGAACCGTGTCAAAGTTTGTCGATCATTGTCGGGAATCCATCGAAAAATTCGGCGCGCCCCACGAAGCGGTCCATCGGTGGCTGGACGAATTTCAAGGCACCGAACGCTATCGAATGCGCCATCGGCGGGTGCGACACCACGAAGCGGGCATCCGGGAAGCGGTCCGGCTTTTTGGCGAAGCGGCCGGTCCCGTGGCTCGCCAGCACATCGTGTCCGACCTCAAAGAAGAAGGCTGGACGGAGCGAGACCGGTTTCCGCGGGACGAGGCGGATTACGTCAAAATGGGGCTGTTCTGAATCCGGCCGGCGCGAGCGACGCTCGCCGCCGATCTGTCGGCGCGGCATCGCCCGCACCGAACGTCCCGCAACCTGACCGATTTTTGCCGCGCTCCGACCGACGCCATTTGTCCGAGCCATCGGGCAACCTGTGTCGGGCGTGAAACGTCCCCTTTTCGGTCAATCACGTTTCAGCTCTATCGGGAACGGCTTGACGACCGGCGCAACCCTGCACCCATCCAATTCGTTTGGATGGAAACCCATCGCTGTTAGAGGAGGGGCTTTCCCGGCCTGAACCGGGCAAAGCGCTCCCTTCCACGCCCCATCCGACGCATTCCGACTTATCCGCAGGGGATACTGTTTCTGTTGCCGGGTTTCGCTCGGGTCAGGTCTGTCAACCGCTCTACGGCAAGCCTCGGCAGCCGCTGGCTGCCGAGGTGTCACCCGAGCGCCGAACGGCCATGACTGTACGTGTTGGACCGACCGACCGAAGCGAAATGCCCCTGACTGGAGGAAGATGAAATGCCCATGCTGATCGATCACATCGACAAAATCGCCCGCGATAAGCGGCGGGGCGTCGTGTACATCGAATTTTGCAAACGGCCCGATTTCAACCGTCGCAATTTCGATGAGTATCGCGAGAATCTTTTTATCGATTACGAAAGCCTGGAGATTCGCAAGACGCTGCTGCAATGGTTTGCCGACAACCGTATCGCCGCCTATCCCTGCGGGCCGTTCGCCAGGGCAGGAACGATGGAAAGCTATCGGGGGCAACTGTATATCGACGTGCCCTTTGACAAAGACGATCCCGATTACCGAAAAGTGGAGAATTTCCTGGAAAACGAGGATGGCACCATGAAATTCCCGCAAGTGCTGTTTTTCTATTTGCCTTTGGAAATAGCCATGCAAAACGCCCATCACGATGAACCCGGTTATTGGGAGAATTTGAATCCATAGCACCGACAACTGCGGGATAAACGGCATGTCCGGCAAATTTGATCGATCCGGACGTCCGTCCCGCTCCCGGAGCCGGCCGTGAACGCGCCGACGCTGTGGCTCCAGATCTCGGCGGGGCGCGGCCCGGCCGAGTGCGCGTGGGTGGTGGGACAACTGGCTCCCCGGCTGAGCCAAGACCTGAGCGCGCACGGCTTGACCGTGGCGGGGAGATCGCCCGCGTCGCCGGCGAGCGCGGCGGCGATGCCCGCTCGATCCTGCTGCGCGTCGGCGGCGAAAAGGCGCCGGAGATCGTTCGAGGCTGGCTGGGGACCGTCCAGTGGATCGGCGCCAGCCCCTACCGGCCGCATCACGGCCGCAAGAACTGGTTCGTCGGCGTGGCCGCCTTCGCGGAGCCGGGAACCGGCCTCTGGGATGAAACGGCGGTGCGGATCGACACCCTGCGGGCGAGCGGCCCCGGCGGCCAGCACGTCAACCGCACCGAAAGCGCCGTCCGGGCCACCCACCTGCCGACCGGGCTGAGCGCCATCGCCCAAGAAGAGCGCTCGCAGCACCTGAACCGCCGTCTCGCGCTCGCCCGGCTGGCGAAGCTGTTCGCGGCGCGGGCCGAAAGCAAAACGCGCCGCGGACACGACCTCGCGCTGGCGGCAGCACACCCGCCTGATTCGCGGCGATCCGGTCCGGGTCTATCGCGGGAAAGATTGGACGCCGGTCGGCGGCGACCGCTGAATGGATGCCCCCGCCGCCGATTTCGCTCCGGCGGGAGCGGGGAGTTTGCCGGGAACGGACGCAAAACGTCGCTAGGCAGTTTCACAATAGGGCGTCCCAAAACGTGCTCTGGAGGTTGAACCATGTCTCGCGGCCTGTCCAAATCCCGGCTGCAGGCGTTCCGGCAATGCCCGAAGCGGCTGTGGCTGTCCGTCCATCGCCCGGAATTGCTGGAAATTTCCGAAGACGCCGAGCGGCGGTTTCAAATCGGCTTTCAGGTCGGTGACGTGGCCCGCAGCCTGCATCCCGACGGCGTTTTGATCGAGGGCGAGGATTTGGTGGAGGCGCTGGCGCTGACCCGCCGGGCGCTGGCCGAGCGGCCCGACCGGCCCTTGTTCGAGGCGACGTTTCAGCGCGACGGGGTGCTGGTCCGCGCCGACCTGCTGCTGCCGGAAGCCGGCGGCTATCGCTTGCGCGAGGTCAAGGCCAGCACCCGGGTCAAGGACGAGCACCGCGCCGACTGCGCGATTCAGGCGTGGGTCGTCGGCGAGTCCGTGCCCCTGACCGGCGTCGAACTCGCCCATGTGGACAACGCCTTCGTCTATCCGGGCAACGGCGACTATCGCGACCTGCTGAAACCGAACGCGCTGGACGGCGACGTGGCCGAGCTGTTGCCCGCCGTGCCCGAATGGGTCGCCGACGCCCGCGCCGTCCTCGCCGGGATCGAACCCGGTATCGTCCCCGGCCCGCAGTGCGGCACGCCTTACGAGTGCCCGTTTCGGTCCCATTGCGGTGCCGGCCAACCGCCGCAGCCCGACTACCCGCTGGGCTGCCTGCCCCGGCTCTCGGGCGTGCGGTGGCGAGGCTTGGCGGATCGGGGGATCGCGGATGTGCGCGATATTCCGGACGACTATCCGTTGACCGACCCGCAGGCCCGGGTGGCGCGGGTGATCCGGTCGGGCGCGGCGGAGCGCGATCCGGCCGTCGCCGCGCTCCTGAACGGCTTGGCGTATCCGCGCCATTACGTGGATTTCGAGTCGATGCAGGTCGCGGTGCCGCTGTGGGCCGGGACGCGGCCCTACCAGCAACTGGCGGTGCAATGGTCCTGCCACGTCGAGACCGCGCCCGGCCACTTGGCGCATCGCGCCTTTCTGGCCGAGGGCCGGGACGACCCGCGCCGCGCCTTCGCCGAGACCCTGCTCGCCGCCGTGGGCGAGGCCGGCCCGGTGTTCGTCTACAACCGGAGCTTCGAGGTCGGACGGCTCCGGGAACTGGCGCGGGCGCACCCCGACCTCGCGCCGGCCCTCGCCGCCCTGATCGCGCGGGTGGTCGATCTCAAGCCCCTGACCGAGCGTCACTACTGCCACCCCGACATGAAGGGGAGCTGGTCGCTCAAGGCGGTGCTGCCGACCATCGCGCCCGGCCTGGATTACGGCGCGCTCGCCATCGGCGACGGCGACGCGGCCAGCGGCGCGTGGCGGGAAATCTATCATCCCGATACCCCCGCCGAACGGCGCGCGGCATTGCGGGCGGGGCTGGAGGAATACTGCCACCTGGACACGCTGGCCCTGGTGCGGCTGGCGGCGTTTTTGGCGGAGACGCAACCGTAACTGGTCGGTGAGGCCGAGGCAATCGCCACGGAGTGGTGGCGGTCGTTGCGGACCTTTTTCAAAATTGAACGGAGCCCATCCATGCCCCAATCTTTTTCCATGCGTCTTTTCGACCGATGGTCGGAGGAAAATCGCACCCGCTTTCGCCATCCGCCGACCGCTATCGTCCGTCGCAAGCGGTCGCGAGCGTTTCGCTTCGCCGGCGTCGCGCCGTCGGTCTGGGGCCACGTTTGCGACTGGGGCAGCATCGTGGTCGGGGTCGACCATCGGGGAGAAAACTGGGATCTGATCGCCGATCTCGACATCGCCCCGGCGCGGCTCGTGACCGGCGGCTACGTTTGCCGGCTGTGCGAAGCCGACGCCCAAAAAGTTTATCCGACCCGGGCGGCGCTCTGGATCGAGCACGGCTTCGAACCCTTGCTGGAGTGGTGCAACGCGCGTTTTCGGGCCGACCTGAACGTGATGCTTTTTCAAACCGAGGATGGAGGCAGTACGTGGGTCGAATTGCGGCGGCGGTCGGACGGCGCCCCGGCCGGAACGCGCGCCCACGTTGCGGCGGAGTATCCGCTGCTCTGCGGTTAATTGTTGGGCGCCGCCCTACGGTTACGCCATGCCGGGCGATAAGGTGATGAAAGGAGGGCCGATGAAAGGATCAACGGGAACGTTCGAGATCGCCTACGCCATGCACCGGGGTAAAGTCTGCTGCCAGCAGCAGGACTGCCTTCTGATCGACGGCGCGATTCACCAGGTTCCGGTGTTGCCGATCACCGCCGCGACCCTGACGGCGGACGAGGCGTTGCTGGCGGTGGCCGACGGGGTGGCGTGCAGCGGCGGCGACCGCCGGATCGCGCCGCAGCGGGCCAGCCGGATCGTGCTGGAGGAACTGGCGATAGCGGTTCGGGACCACCCGGAATGGCTTCAGGACGGCTTCGTCGCCAACCGGCATGTGCGATAGGTGCAGGCTCGACTTTCCGACAAGTTGGCCGATAACCCCGAGACGCGCGGCGCGGCTTCGACGCTCGCGGTCGCGCACGTTCGAGGCCACCGGGCCGCTATACTCAACGTGGGCGACTCGCGGGTGTATCGGGCGAGCCGAGAAGGGCGATGGTGGCGGCTGTCCAAGGATCACACGGTCTTGCAGGATTTGATCGACCGGGGCGAGGCGTCGCCCGACACGGAATACGCCAGCCTGTATGGAATGCTCGCCCATGTGCTGAGCGCCAACCCGGAAGCGCGCCTGAGCCTCGACCAGCAGGACTGGCTCTTTTTCTTCGGCCAAGGTGAAGTGGTCGCCAGCAGCGAGTTGGATTGAGAGCCTGCGCGGAAACGCCCCTCTCCCAGCGGGAGAGGGGTTGGGGGTGAGGGTTTAGTTGATCGCGTAATGTTGCGTATCAAAATCCTCGACCAGTTCACTCACCAAATCCAGCAAACCGGCCAACGGGTGATCGTCCTGATCGCCGACGACATCCAACAGGGAATTCATCAGCATCACGGTACGATCATATTCATCTTCATTCCGGATGGGGCGCAAATGCGCTATCCGGTCAAAAGCGATCCAGGTATGCTCTAGCGCCTTCAAATCAAAAATTGTTTGCGGAGTCATGCTTTCTCCTTTCGGTAAATTCTACACCATTCGTCATACTCTCGATGAGTTAGCGCCCAGCGGATAAAAATCTTGTGGTCGCGATAACGCACCACCGTAATAATTCGATAGTTGTTGCCGCCCACATTGAAAATCGTGTAGGGGCGTGCGTAATCGGCGCTGCCAAATGTTTCGCGAAGATGATTGAAACTGGCGAAATCGATTTTTTCAGCGATGCCATGCCATTTGCGCATCGGTTGCTCGGCGTCAGGATGAATTGTCCAGAAACTCCGCAACGCTTTTAACGAGATGATGTGCATTATGGCCCTTTTTGTTCGAGCGCGCCATTTGCCTTGGCGTACAGCCGGTTCATCCAGTACCCGTTGTTCGCCATTTCCGCCCGCAGCCCTTCCGGCTCCAGCACCTCCACCTTGGAGCCGAACGACAGCAGCCACCAGCGCAGTTGCGCGGTGTCGTCCACCGTGGCGGTCAGCCGGAAATGGTCCTCGTCCTCGTCGCCCACGAGCTGGTCGGTGGACAGGCGGGTTTCCAGCAGGTGCGATCCGGCCGGGCGCCAGAAGCGGGCTACCAGCCGCAGCGGCTCGCCGCCGCCGCCCATGCCCTGGGCGCGCCGCACTTCCCGATCCGGGTCGAACCCGGCCGGCTTGCTGGCCTTTTGGTCCAGCACCGTGGCCGACCGCATCCGGTGCACCGCCAACTGGCGCACGTCGGTGAAGTCGCCGATGGTGCAGAGCAGGTAAAAGGCCGGCCCGCGTTGCAGGTAGACCAGCGGATGAATGGTCCAACTGGCCGGTTCGTCCCGCCAAATTTGCCGGTACTCGATCTGGCACCGCCGGTTATCGACCAGCGCTTCCAGCAGGGTCTCGCGCACCTGGCGCTGGTCGCGATGCCACGCCTCGCGCTCCGCCTCCGAGGCCAGATGGATCGGCGGTTCCGGCGGCAGCAGCGGCTGGGCCGGCGGGATGACCCGCACCTTCGTCTCCCAGGCGTTGCTCGGGCTCCATCGCGGCAGGGTTTCGGACTGTTTGCGAGCGGCCCGCAAATAGGGCAGGACCGCCTCGTAAGACTCTCTGGGCAGCAGCGGCTTGAGCAGAAGCTCCATCAACCGGAAGGCGATGATCTCGCCCATCGAGAATTTCGGAAACAGCTTGAGCCGGGAATCCAGGCCCATCGGCCAGCGCCATTTGAGGTTTTTCGAGCGCTTGCTTTCCGACGAGATGCCGGGCTCGTCCCAATCGTCCTCGCCCTCTTCATCTTCGGCGCCCCCCCGTTCCAGCAATCCCGCTTTCTCCAGTTGCTTCAAGGTGCGCAACACCAGGCTTTCGTCCATGTGATCGCCGTCCCGGCGCAGCCGTTTCGCGATCTCGCCGGTGGACAGTTCCCGGTTCTTGCGGTCGAACATCAGCAACATGTCCAGGCGGCGATGGATAGTCACTAGCGCCTTTTCGCCTTTCGGATTTTCTGTTTTGTCGCCCTTTTCATCTTTCTTCATGGCGTTGTCCTTTCGATTGGAAGCGATCCGGCGGGCGCCCGAGCGGACGCCCGCCGGGGCGCTAGCGGCTTTCGGCCCCGTCGCGCTCGGCCGGCTGGAAGCGGCGGCGGTCGGCGTGGTAGACCAGAAACTCGCGGTCGTCGCCGCGCACCACTCCCAGCAACAGGTCCAGCGGCTCCCGGAAATACGGCGAGCCGGACTCCTGGTCGGGGTTGACGATCGGCGCGTCGAGCAGCGCGACCACCACCACCGGCTCGCCGTAGCGGGGGAAGCGGCGGTTCTTCAGGCCCGGCTTCCAGACCGCCAGCATGCCGGGGCGCAGCGCCCGCTCGCGGCCATTTTCGAGGCGTTCCAGCAGCGCGCGCAAGTGCTCGCGGGCCTCCTCGGGCGGCTCGGCGAGCAGATCGTCGCCGCCGTCGAGGTCGAGGTTGTCCAGCAGGGCTTTCACTTTGGGGTCCAGCGTCGATTTGCGGGGCATGGCGGGCTCCTGGGGGGTGATCGGAACGGTTCGGGCCGGCGCGGGCGTTCCCGGCGAGCCTCGAAACGGAATGATGCGTCCCGCATCCGACGAAGTTCGTCGGGAGCGGGGCGCATTCTATCTCGCGTACCTTTTTCAACCCCAGGAGCGTCTCATGAGCTTTCCCTTTTTCGCGCAATCCGGTTCGCACGCGCTGCCCGCCCCGCTGGACGACGACGACACCGCCGCCTATCGCGCCTTGCTGGGCCGCTGGCTGATCGACCTGGCCCTGCTGTTGGGCTGGGCGCGGACCGGACGCCGCAAGCATCCGTTTCGCCACCACCCCTGTTGGGACAACGACGAGTTCCTGGCCTTGACCGGCCTCGCCGCAGCCGAGGACGATGATCCCGACGCGGAGGACGAGGAAGAAATCGACCGCCATCGCGCCCGGACGCCGGAGCGGCTGGTCGAACGCCTCAAACAGCGGCGCGCGGAACTGGCGCGGATCGAGCTGAGCCCGGAGCTGCCGCTGGTCCGCAACCTGGGGTGGCTCGCCGAGCTGCTGGGGCTGAACCCGGCCGAGCAGGCGATCCTCTGCTTCGCCCTGTTCCTGCACGGGGATCGCACCTTCCATCAGGCCATCGCCCAGCAGTCGCAGACCGCGAGCACCCCGTTTCTGCACAAGCTGCTGGCGCGGTTGACCGGCCTGGCGACGGCGGACGTGCGGGCGGCCCTCAGCCCCGACGGCACCCTGCTCGCCACCGGGCTGGTCCAGATGACGTCCCGGATCGCCGATCTGGAAGACAAGATCGGCCCGCGCAAGGATCTGGCGAACGTCCTGCTGACGCCGCACGCCGACGCCGAGGCGCTGATCGCCGGCTTCCTCAAGCGCTCGCCCCGCCGCACCCTGACCCTGGCCAACTTCCCGCATCTCGCCCGGGATACCACGGCCGCCGCCGGCCTGCTGCGGGCGGCGCTGGCGAACCGCATCCCCGGCACCAACCTGCTGCTGTACGGCCCGCCCGGCGTGGGCAAAACCGAGTGCGCCGCCGTGCTGGCCGAGGCGGTGGGCGCGGACCTGTACGAGGTGGACTACGCCGACGAGGACGGCGACCCGATCCGGGGCGAGCGGCGGCTGCGCGCCTTCAACCTGTGCCAGCGGCTGCTGGCGCGGCGCGACAACGCCCTGCTGCTGTTCGACGAGGTGGAGGATGTGTTCGAGAGCAACCCGTTGGCCCGGCTGCTCGGCGGGGAGGGCGACGGCGCCACCGCCGGCAAGGCGTGGATCAACCGCACCCTGGAGAACAACCCGGTGCCGGCCTTGTGGCTGACCAACGACGCCGGCTCGATGGGCGGCGCCTACCTGCGGCGCTTCGACTACGCCATCCGCTTCGCGACCCCGCCCCACGCGGTGCGGCTGGAGATCGCCCGCCACCACCTGGGCGACTGGGCCGGCGAGGACGACTGGCTGGCGCGGATCGCCGCCCGCGAGCACCTGACCCCGGCGCAACTGGAGCGGGCCGCCAAGCTGGCCCGCCACGCCGGCGACGGCGGGATGGAAAACCGCCGGGCGCTGGTGCTGCAAGCCCTCGACCGCTCGGCGGCGCTGCTGGGGCAGAAGCGGGCACCGGCCCGCAACCGCGTCCCGACCGGCTACGACCTGCGCTTCCTCAACGTGGACTGCGACGTGCCCAAGCTGATCGGCGCGCTCCAGAAACGGCCGCACGGCGTGTTCTGCTTCCACGGTCCGGCCGGCACCGGCAAGTCGGAGCTGGCCCGCCACATCGCCGACCGGCTGGAGAAGCCCCTCTTGGTGAAACGCGCCTCCGATCTGCTGGACATGTACCTCGGCCAGACCGAGCAGCGCATCGCGGCGATGTTCGACGACGCCCGCCAGCGGGACGCGGTGCTGGTGCTGGACGAGTCCGACTCCTTCCTGCGCGACCGGCGCGGCGCCCGCCACTCGTGGGAGGTGACCCAGGTCAACGAGCTGCTGACCCAGATGGAGGCGTTCGACGGGATTTTCGTCTGCACCACCAACCTGATGGAGAGCCTGGACGCCGCCAGCCTGCGCCGCTTCCCCTGGAAGGTGCGCTTCGATTGCCTCAAGCCCGGCCAGCGCTGGGGGCTGTTCGTCCAGGAGTTCGCCCGGCTGGGCGGCGACCTGGCCGAGACGGGGGCCTGCAAGGAAGCCGTGCTGCGGCTCGACCGCCTGACGCCGGGCGATTTCGCCGCCGTGGTCCGCCAGCACGATCTGTGGGACGAGACCCCCACCGCCCGCGAGTTCTACCGCCGCCTGGCGGCCGAGGTGGCGGCCAAGGCCGACCGGGACGAGCCGCCCGCGCCGGCCCGACCGGATCGGCGGTCCAATCAGGCCATCTACGGGTAAAGCCACCCCGGCGGCCGCGCCACCCCTCCTCGGTCTGAGGAGGGGAAACCCCACAACTCCAGCCGGACCGCCACCGTCCGCCACCGGTCCTAGCCCGCCGGAACCGCTCGCCGCTCGGTTCCGGTCGTGCGCGCTGGGGTGGCGGTCAACCTCACAGCCTCGGATCGACCGGCTCCGACTCCAGCGCCAGCACCCCGAACACGCACTCGTGGACCCGCCGCAGCGGCTCGCGGGCGACGAAACGCTCCAGCGCCTCCAGCCCGAGCGCGAACTCCCGCAGCGCCAGCGCCCGCTTGCCGCCCAGCGCGCGTTGCCGCAGCCGCGCCAAATGCCGCTCCTCGCCGTACTCCGGCCCGTAGATGAGGCGCAGATACTCCCGGCCCCGGCATTTGACCGCCGGCTGAATCCGGCCGTGACCGCCGCCGGGCAAAAAATCCAGCGGCTTGACCACCATGCCCTCGCCGCCCTCCCGGGTCAGGCCCGACCACCAGTCCTCGACGCCCCGGCAGGCCGCCTCGTCGGCCAGATCCGCCACCCGGTACTCGGTCGCCCGCAACACGGGCGAATGCGCCGCCAGCCGGTGCAGCCGCTCCATGTGCCAGACGTGGGTTTGGTCGGCGTGAACCCGCCCCTCCGAGGCCAGCAGGTGAAACGGCGCCAGCCGCACGTCGTCGATGGAGGCCACGTCCCAGCAATAGCGCCGGTAGGCGTCGGTGAAGCGCCGGGCGTCGCGCCGCCGCACCGCGCAGTCGTCGGGCAGCGGGCCGACCTCCACCCCGCGTCCGGCGGCGGCGGCGATGAGGTCGTGGGCGGTTTCGAGCATCGCCCGGCTGGCCGCGCCGACCGCCGCGTATTGCCGGGTCAGCAGCTCGCGGGCCTTGAGCGACCAGGGCATCAACTCGCAATCCAGCGCGAACCAGTCGCTGTCGAACTCCGCCCAGAACCCCGCCGCGCCCAGCGCCTCGGCCAGCCGGTCGAGCAGTTGCCGCTCCAGGTGGGCGTCGGTGAAAAAGCGCCGCCCGGTGCGGGTGTAGACGATGCCCCGCCCCTCGCCGGCGACGCCGAAGCGGGCGCGGGCCGCCGCCTCGTCCCGGGCGATGACCGCCACCGCCCGCGACCCCATGTGCTTTTCCTGGCAGACCACCGACCCGACCCCGGCCTGCCGGTAATAGTCGAGCGCCTCGCGGGGATGCTCCAGAAAGCCTTCCAAGGCGCTGGTGGCCGCCGGCGACAGGGTGGGCGGCAGATAAACCAGCCATTTGGGGTTGGCGGCAAAGCGGGTCATCACTTCCAGCGCGGCGGCGGCGTTCTCCGGGCGAATCGTCACCGTATGCCCCAGCCGGGGATGCAGGATGCGCTTGCCGGAAAAGTCGGCTACATCCAGCAGTTCGTCGGCCTGCTGCTGGGCGGACAGCGCCGCGACCGGCGCCGGAACCAGCGGCCGGAGCGGTTCGTAGTAGGTCTTCAGCGCCGGCGCCGACACCAGCTCTCGCTCCGGGTAGCGCAAGGCGGTCAACTCGCCGCCGAACACGCAGCCGGTATCCAGGCAGATCGTATTGTTGAACCATTCGGCGTGCGGCACCGGCGTGTGCCCGTAGGCGACCACCGCCCGGCCGCGATAATCCGCCGCCCAGTCGTGGCGCACCGGCAGCCCGTACTCGTCGGTTTCGCCGGTGGTTTCGCCGTACAGGGCGAACTCCCGCACCTTGCCGGAACCGCGTCCGTGCATCTCCTCGCGCAGCCCGGCATGAGCCACCACCAGCCGACCGCCATCGAACACGTAATGGCTGATCAGCCCGTCCAGAAACCGCAACGCCTCGCTGCGGAAGGCGTCCGATTCGCGGCCCAGTTGCTCCAGCGATTCGGCCAGTCCGTGGCTGATCCGCACCTGCCGGCCGCGCAGCGCCTTGACCAGCTTGGCGTCGTGGTTGCCGACCACGCAATAGCCGTTGCCGCTGGCCACCGCCGCCATCGCCAGCCGCAGCACGTCCGGCACGCCGGGACCGCGATCCACCAAGTCGCCGACGAAGACCAGCTTCCGGCCCCGGGGATGCTCGATTCGCCACGGTTCCCCGCCGGTGTCGAGCCGGTAGCCCAGTCGATCGAGCAGCCGACACAGTTCGTCGAAACAGCCATGCACGTCGCCGATGATGTCGAAGGGGCCGGTTTCGGTCTTTTTGTTATTCCACAGCGGTTGCCGCTCGACGGTCGCCGCGTCCACCTCTTCGGGCGAGCGCAGCAGATGGACGTAGCGGAAGCCCTCGCGCTCCAGATTGCGCAGGGAGCGGTGCAGGCTGCCCACCTGGTTGCGGATGACGTGCGGGCCAAAATCGCGGTCGGGGCGGGCGGCGTTGCGCTCGCGGCAAACTCGTTCGGGCAGGTCGAACACGATGGCCACCGGGAAACAGTGATGCTCGCGGGCCAGTTGCACCAGCGGTTTTCGATCCTCGGGGCGCACGTTGGTGGCGTCCACCACCGCCAACCGGCCACCCTTGAGCCGCTTGCCAGCGATATAGTGCAGGATGTCGAAGGCGTCCGGGGTGGCCGACTGGTCGTTTTCGTCGTCGGCCACCAGCCCGCGACAATAATCGGAGGAAATCACCTCGGTGGGCCGAAAATGGCGGCGGGCGAAAGTGGATTTGCCGCAGCCGGAAGCGCCGATCAAGACCACCAGCGACAGTTCGGGAAGCGTGATTTTCATGCCGCACCTCCGGTTTCGCCGTTCCGGGTAAAGACCGCCATCTGGGTGGGCGAACCGGTGGCGGCGTCCACCGGTCCGACGGGAACGAAGCGCACGGCATAGCCGAAGGTTGCCGCGACCCGCTCGCCCCAGGCCGCGAACTGGGCGCGGGTCCACTCGAAACGATGGTCGGCATGACGCGGGCGGCCGGGAGGCAGAAATTCGTAGTGGACGTTGTATTCCGCGTTCGGGGTGGTGACGATCCCCAGGCGCGGTCGGGCGCATTGAAACAGTACCCGCTCGAACGCCGCCAGGCGATTTTCGTCGAGATGTTCGATGACCTCGATGGCGGTGGCGGCGTCGAAACCTTCGATGCGGGCGTCGCGGTAGGTCAGGCCGCCGTGCAGCAGTTGCACGCGCTCCCGCAGTCGGGGCGGCAGGCGGTCGAGACGCAGGCGGTCGGCGGCGATGTCCAGCGCCCGCGCCGACACGTCCAGGCCCACCAGGCGGGTGAAGCGTCGATCCTTCAGCAGGCGCGACAGCAGCTTGCCGTCGCCGCAACCCAAATCGATCACCGTTTCCGCGCCGGCGGCTTCCAGTTCCGCCATGACCGCCCGAATCCGCGCCTCGTTGAGCGACAGCGGCGCTTCCGCCGCCGCTTCCTCGGCGGTGATGGAAGCCATGTCCGAGGTTATCGCCGCATCCTCGACGGCGCTGGTCTCGTCCGGCGCCGCTTCCGGGGCATCGTCCTCGACCACGTCCAGCCGCGCCAGCGCCTCGCGGGCCAGGCTCCACCGGTGGCGCAGATAGCGCCGGGCGATGCGCTCCTTGTCGGGATGGTGGGCCAGCCAATCGGCGCCGTGCCGGAGCAGCTTTTCCAGCTCGTCCCGCCCGACCCAGTAATGCTTGGCGTCGTCCAGCACCGGCAGCAGGACGTACAGGTGGGACAGCAGCTCCTTGACCGTGACCGTGGCCGAGAGCGCGAGCGACACGTAGGGGCTGTCGCCCCAGTCGGGAAAGCGCTCGTCCAGCGGCAGGCGGGTCATGTCCACCCGATAGCCCAGCGGCTCGAACAGGGCCGGCACCAGATCCCCGTCGCCGCGCGCCGGCGCGACCGGCAGATGCGCGGTCAGCGGCAGCCGCTGCGCCGGCAGTTCGGGTCGGGCGGCGCAGCGGCCCGCCAGCGCCGTCGAAAACACCTGGCCGAGGGCGACCGAGAGAAACGAGGACGCGGCGTAGGGCCGGTCGTTGACGTACTGATCCAGCAACCCGCCGGTTTTGGCCTTGCCCCGCACCAGCTCGACGGGATCGACCTCGACCAGCAGGCAGGCGGCGCAGCGCGCCTCGCCGGCCTCGGGATAGAAGACGTGCGCCGCGCCGAAGCTGAGCGGATAGCGCTGCGCCCGGTCGGGGTGCTTGTGCAGCAGAAACCCGAGATCGGTGGCGGGCGCTCGGGTGTTGGTGAGCGTGAGCAGCATGGTTCGTCCCGTTCAAACGGTCGGTGATTCCCGCTGGCGATGGTGCCAGAAGGTTCGGGCCGGCGACAAACGATGCATCCGACCGAGCCCGCCCGCCCGCGCCGCGCGAAGGAGCGTCCGACCCTCAACACGCCCGCCACCACGGCGCGGCCAGCACCCGCCGGGTCAGGGGAAAACTGTCCTCGCCCCCGTGGAGCAACAGCGCGCCGTCGGTCTGGTCGGGGTACTCGTCGAGGAACGCCTCCAAGCCCTTGGCGTCGGCGGGGGTCACCCGCGCGGCGGCCTTGACTTCGATCGGCAGCAGCCGCGCCGGCGTCTCCACCACGAAAACCACTTCCAGGCCGGTG